>ERZ870052.2-NODE-2-length-81064-cov-7.379160_pt1 | contig 81064 bp, 53 predicted proteins | sample MGYA00520889_ERZ870052 | MGnify/ENA primary metagenome ERZ870052 (study PRJEB32232, sample SAMN07284988) | human gut metagenome | biome: human-associated habitat; material: feces | host: Homo sapiens | place: Tanzania | collected 2014-08-14 ...
AACTCTCAATTTTCACCTCTCAACTCTCAACTGAACTAACTCTCAATTAAAACAAACTCTCAACTCTCAACTGAACCAACTCTCCACAGAATTAAACAAAAATACTAAAAACGCTCAATAATATGAGAATGAAAAACTTCCTCCTCGTCGTAGCCCTGCTATTGGCAGGACTGCAGACCACAACGGCACAATGCAAGTACCGCAACACGGCAGTAAAGCCGGGCGAGTTCCTGTCGTATAACCTCTACTACAACTGGCAGTTCGTATGGGTGAAGGCAGGCACGGCGTCGATGTCGGTAGTGAAGAGCAACTATCACGGCAAGCCGGCGCTGCGCATGGCGCTCATCACACGCACGTCGAAGACGCTCGACAAGATGTTCGTGATGCGCGACACACTGCTCTGCTACAACACGCTCGACCTCGAACCACTCTACTACCGCAAGGGAGCGCGCGAGGGCAAGCGCTACACCGTAGACGAGGCGTTCTACTCGTACAGCAACAACCATCAGCACGTGAAGCTGCACCGACAGAAGAACAACGGCGAACACGTATGGAACGAGTTCAACCGCACGGCGTGCGCCTACGACATGATGAGCATCTTCCTGCGCGCACGCTCGTTCAACCCCGAGAGCTGGAAGAAGGGCAAGCGCATACACATACCCATCACCGACGGACCGAAGATCATCAACGCCATCCTCGAATACAAGGGCAAGACCACCGTCAAGGCCGACAACGGCGTGAAGTACCGCTGCCTGCAACTATCGTACATCGAGAACGAAGGCAATAAGGAGAAGGAGATTACGCGCTTCTACGTTACGGACGACGTACATCATGTGCCGGTAAGACTGGACATGTTCCTGAAGTTCGGCGTCGCAAAGGCGTTCCTCTCAGGCATGAAGGGTGTGAAGTAATCACCGATCGCGTTCGCCGTCCGATCGGACGGCGAACGGAATCTGATCGGACGGCGTACGGAATCTGATCGGACGGCGTTCGGGTAACGATGACATTTCGTGGGCTCCTACGCTACTATTTGCGATGGATGGTAAAGTAAAAGCTACGGATAATCAACAGCATATCATAACTCTCAATTCTCAATTCTCAACTCGAAAGCTCTCAACTCTCAACTTTCAACTCTCAATTCGAAAAGATGCGCAAACTCATACTATCCCTCATCGCCCTCGCAGCCATCACCTCCTGCGACCTCGCCCCCACCAGTTCGAACACCTCGAAGGCGAAGCGCTTCACCAACGAAGTGCTGCTCGGCTACACGCCCGTCAAGGACCAGGGCCACAGCTCGCTCTGCTGGGCGTACGCCATGCTCGCCACCATCGAGAGCGAACACATACAGATGGGCGACTCGGTGAACCTCTCCGTCGACTACATAGCGCGCTACCAGCTCGATGAACAGGCACGCTTCCACTTCCTCTCCAAAGGATTCAACCGCATGACGCTGCGCGGAACGGCACCGCTGCTGCTGCGCCTGCTCGACGAATACGGCATCATGCCCTACGACTCCTACCATGCGCGCGACATCAACTACAACGCCCTCACGAAACGCCTGGAGCTGCTCTCCAACTCGTCGCGCAACCTGAGCCAGATGAAGCAACGCACAGAACGACTCTTCGACGAGCGCATAGGAGCGCTGCCGCGAAAGGTGTACATGCTCGGAGCCGAATACACACCGCTCGAGTTCGCCCACAGCGTCTGCATGCGCGGCGAATATCTCGCCATGACGAGCTTCACCCACCACCCCTTCGGCGAGGCGTTCGTGCTCGAGGTGCCCGACAACTACAGCAACGAGCTATACTACAACGTGCCCATCGACGTGATGATGAAGCGCATAGAACGCTCGCTGCGCGCCGGACACCCCGTCTGCTGGGAAGGCGACACAAGCGAAGTGGGCTTCGACTTCAAGCGCGGCGTGGCAGAACTCACCAAGCAGCGACCCTACACGCAGAAGCAGCGACAGATAGAGTTCGAGAACCACCACACCACCGACGACCACTGCATGGCGCTCATAGGCATAGCGCACGACGAGAACGGCAAACGCTACTACATAGCCAAGAACTCGTGGGGAACAGGCAACCAGTACGGCGGACTCGTGTACCTCTCGGAGCAGTACGTAATGATGAAAACCGTAGCCATCGTCGTGAAGAACATAAATATGTAAGCCACAGGTACTGCATACAAAAAGACATGTATATGACTATAACACATAATGTTTGCGCAAATGTTTGCGCAAACATTTTTTTTGATTCGTAAATGCGACAGATTTTAACGTTTATTACACGTTCAAAATATCACTCAAACAGACATTTAGCTATATTTGCAAAATCTAAAGACACTTATAAATTTTTTACAAATACAATATTATTTAACCTAACCCTTAAAGACTATGCAGAAAAGATCGTTTCTTACAGTCGTAATGTTCCTGATAGGAATGTTTATGACGGGGGCGTACGCACAAGTACACACAGTTTCTGGTCTGGTGAAAGACAAAGAAATGGGTGAACCCCTTGTTGGAGTAAGCGTGTCTGTAAAAGGCACGAAGAATGCAACCATGACTGACCTGAACGGCAACTACACCATTCAAACCAGCCCGAAAGACGTACTCGAATTCAAGTATGTCGGCATGAAAAATGCAGAGGAGACAGTAGGCAACCGCAAGGTTATCAACGTCACTCTCGTAGCTAACGCAGAAAGCCTCGGCGAAGTCGTAGTGACAGCCATGGGTATCAAGCGTCAGTCGGAGACTCTTACCTACTCGGCTCAAACCGTAGGCGGAAAGGACGTCAACGACATCAAGTCAATCAACATGATCAACTCGCTGCAGGGCAAGAGCGCAGGTCTTCAGATTACGCCTAACTCTACCGGTGCGGGCGGTTCTTCAAAGATTTTGTTCCGCGGCAACAAGTCAATCTCTGGTAGCAACCAGCCGCTCATCGTCATCGACGGTGTACCGACAATGACCAATACCGCAACCTCTCAGGTATCAAGCGACTACGGTGGCGAGCGCGACGCAGGTGACGTTATGTCTACCATCAACCCCGACGATATCGCTTCTATCACACTTCTGAAGGGCGCTGCCGCTTCAGCTCTCTACGGTGCGGTGGCTGCCAACGGCGCCATCATGATCACCACAAAGCAGGGCATGGCAGGCAAGGTGAACGTGAACGTATCGAGCAACACCACAATGGAGGTTCCGATGATTCTGCCTGAGTTCCAGAACACATACGGCGCAGGCGCTGACGGCACATTCTCTTGGGGCGACAAGCTCGGCAAGGCTTGCAAGAACTACGCAGAGTCGTTCTTCCGCGTTGGCTACACAACCAACAACACCGTATCGCTCTCGGGCGGTAGCGAGAACTTCAAGGGCTACTTCTCTTACGGCAACGTGTTCTCTCACGGCATGACTCCTGAGAACACATTCCGCAGCCACAACCTCAACACAAAGGTAGACTTCAAGGTGCTCAACAACGTATACGTCGACTTCTCGGCTAAGTACAGCAACCAGTACTCTAAGAACCAGGCTGCTGCCGGCTACCTCTGGAACCCGCTCACAGGCGTATACCTCGCTCCGCGCGGCATCGACTGGGACCACTACAAGAACAACTACGAGGTTTACGACCCCGCACGCGGCTGCAACGTACAGAACTGGACCAACACCGAGCTGCAGCAGTTCGGCAACCCGTACTGGATGCTCAACCGTCAGACTCCTATCTCTAAGCGCAACCGCTATGAGTTCGGTGGCTCTATCAAGTGGGACATCACTCCCGACCTCAACATCCAGGGACGTATGCGCTACGAGCGCGGCGAAGAGCAGTTCATCCACAACGCATACGCTTCGTCTGTAGGCAACCTCTACAAGATGGGACGCATGAAGAACAACCGCTACTTCAGCGACCAGCTCTACGGCGACGTGCTCGTCAACTACAACCACACTTGGAACGACTGGGGCCTCACAGCTACAGCAGGCTCAAGCTTCACCAAGACCAAGACCGCACACGTAGACCTCTGGGGCGAGGGCGAACAGTACAAGTCGCCGGGCGACGGCAACATCTACTATCCGAACATCTTCACTCCGAACAACTTCTACGGCAACATGTCTAAGCTGGGCAGCGGCGACGCTATGGAGACAGAAAAGCGCCTCAACGCCGTGTTCGCAACAGCTCAGGTAGCCTTCAAGGAGGCTGTGTTCCTCGACCTCTCTGCACGTAACGACTGGTCGTCAGCTCTCGCATTCACCGACGGCTGCTCGTTCTTCTACCCGTCAGTAGGCGCCAGCGTACTGCTCAACAAGCTCGTGCCTATGGGCGAGCAGGTGAACCTCTTCAAGTTCCGCGGCAGCTACTCTATCGTAGGTAACGACGTGCCTATCTACATGTCTAACCCACGCTACACTCTCGGCGAGTCGGGCTCTATCTCAGCTCCCGACAAGGCTGCGTTCCGCACATTGAAGCCAGAGAAGACCCACTCTATCGAGGTAGGTTTCGACGGTACATTCTTCAACAACCGTCTCGACTTCTCTCTTACATACTATAAGACAAACACCAAGAACCAGTTCTTCTCTGTTTCGGCTCCTTACGAGAGCGGTCTGCGCAACCGTTACGTCAACGCCGGCAACGTACAGAACCAGGGTATCGAGGCATCTATCGGCTGGCACCAGCAGTTCAACCCCGACTTCTCTTGGTCTACCAACTTCAACATCTCTTACAACGAGAACAAGATCAAGGAGCTCGTAGAGGGCTTGGAGAATGGTCTTACCATCGCTTCTTGGCAGGGCGCTAAGGTAGTGCTCAACGAGGGCGGCTCTTACGGCGACCTCTACGTACGCCAGATCAAACGCGACGAGGCAGGCAAGCCGGTCAAGAACGACAAGGGCGAACCTATCCTCATGGGCGACAACGTTGACGAGATGAAGTATGCAGGCAACATGAACGCCAAGGTGAACTTCGGTTGGACAAACACATTCCACTACAAGGACTTCACATTCTCATTCCTCATCGACGGTAAGTTCGGCGGCAGAGTGCTCTCTGCAACTGAGGCTACTCTCGACGGTTGGGGCGTTTCAAAGCGCTCTGGCATCGCACGCAACGCAGGCAAGGTTGTGGTTGACGGCGTAGAGTTCGACCCGCAGGCTTGGTACACAACAACAGGCTCTTCTAACTTCAACAACTCTTACGCTACAGAGTTCTACGTATACAAAGGCACGAACGTACGTCTGCGCGAGATGAGCCTCGGCTACACCTTCCGCAACCTCTTCGGCAACGGCAAGAACCTCACTGCTGCGCTCATCGCACGCAACCTCTTCTTCTTCTACAAGGACGCTCCTTGCGACCCGGACGTATCAATGGGTACTGGCAACGGCGTGCAGGGTGTCGACATCTTCAACCTCCCGTCGGCTACAAGCTTGGGTCTGAACCTGAAGTTGAACTTCTAATTTTTGAGCGAGTAAAAACAAGTTTTACAACCGTTTAAAATCTAAGGAAATATGAAAAAGAGAAATATATTCGCGGTGTCATCAATGCTGGCACTGGCTGTGATGGGTAGCGGAATGCTTAGCTCATGCACAGGCGACTTCGAAGATCTGAATACAAACAAGACGCAGGTAGACCCGGGCGATCTCCCGTTCTCTGCACAGTGTGCCGAGGCAATGAACTATTGCTACCCGCCTCACCAGAACATGTTCCAGTTCTGGACAAACCTTACCATCGACCTCTACGGTGGTTACTTCCAGACACCTCACGGCAACTTCACCAACTGCGATATGGGTGAGAACCGCGGACACAGTGGCGGTATGTACGAGAACTACTATCTGCATATCTTCAACAACACACGCCGCAACATCGCCAACCTCGACAAGCAGGAGAATGCCGGACTGGCTGGCACTATGCGCATCGTGCAGGCTGTAGGTACAATGCAGGCTACCGATGCTTACGGACCGCTCGCCTACTCGTCTATCATCAACGCTGAGAGCGAGTCTACATACCGCTTCGACAGCCAGCAGAAGCTCTATGAGCAGATGCTCGACGACCTCGACAAGGCTATCGCCGGACTGCAGAAGATGGACGACACAGAGAAGGCTTCGCTCGCTACATACGACACATGGGGCGGTGGCGATCCTGCTATCTGGGTGCAGATTGCCAACACCATGAAGCTGCGCATCGCGCTGCGTCTCTCTAAGCGCGAGAGCGAGATGGCTGCCGACGGCTACGACCTCAAGGCTATCGCTACGGCTGCTGCTGCCAACACCCTCGCCGTTTCGGGCAAGGACATCGTCGTTAAGGACCAGAGCAACGAGCTGAAGCGTATGTTCGACTGGCAGGACTGCGGAATGAACGCTAACCTCGTAACACTTATGGTGGGCATGAACGACCCGCGTCTGCCTCTCTACATGACAAAGAACGCTGACGATATCACGAACGAGAAGGGCGAAGTTACACCTAAGAACTCTGTTTACTGCGGCATACGCTACGCAAGTGGCATGCCTCAGAAGGGTTCTGACGGCTCGTACGGCTACAAGATGTCGCAGTGGGTTGGCGCTTACAACACTCCGCTGCCTATCTTCAAGGCTGCCGAGGCTTACTTCCTCCTTGCCGAGGCTAAGCTGCGCTGGAACATCGGCGCCGAGAGCGTAAAGAGCCTCTACGAGAAGGGCATCCGCCTCTCTATCAAGAACGAGCTTGCTTATAAGGGATCGTTCGCTGGCATCGAGAACATCAGCGACGCCGACATCGACGCTTACGTAAACGGCACAACCGGTCAGGCAGACTACGTTGATCCGGGCAACTCGGCTAACAACTGCAAGGCTGTCAACACGCTCGGCGTGAAGTGGGACGACGCTGCAAGCAAGGAAGACCAGCTCGCACGCATCCAGACTCAGAAGTACATCGCTCTCTTCCCACTCTCTAACGAAGGTTGGGCTGAGCAGCGCCGCACCGGCTATCCGAAGTTCTTCGTAGCTTTGGTTAACAAGAGCAACGGTGCTGTCGACACTCAGGAAGGCGTTCGCCGTGTTATCTACAGCAGCAATGCTTACGACACCAACGCTGAAGGCGTAAAGGGTGGCATCGAGCTTCTCGACAAGGAGAACACCAGCAAGAAGGGTATCTCTGGCGATAAGGGCGGCACACACCTCTGGTGGGACAACGCTAACAAGGGCAACTTCTAAGCGCTCAGCTATAGAATAATTAAAAAACGGACTCTGCCAAACACATTTGGCGGAGTCCGTTTTTTTTCATAGTAGCGGAGGTATCCTGCCTCCGCCACAGCAAGCCTCCTGCAGAGTATATTCTCCCACAGAACGCGCAGAATCCACGGAACCTCTTGCTATAATTATTCTCCCACAGAATACGCAGAATTCACAGAACTTTCTGCTGTGGATTTTCTCCCACAGATTGCACTCACAGAAGTTAGGCTGCCTTCCAGGGGGTGCACTTGTCTCAAGTGCACCAAACAAACAAAATCGATATTCTCCCACAAATTGCACAGATGGTTTGAGTGCGTAGGAATGAAAGCGGATTAAACCGATTTTTAATAGTAGCGGAGGTATCCTGCCTCCGCCATAGCAACTGGTTTCATTAATTTTTAGTAACTTTGCAGAAGATAGTGCAGAACTATAAAAAGCTGCACATAACTATAAAACACAAGCAATATGAAGAAAATCGTGATTCTCGACTTCGACGGCACAATCGCCGACACGAAGCCCGTTATACTCAACACCTTCCACCGCACCTTCGACGCCATGCATCTGCCGCAGCACAGCGACGAGGAGATAGCCGCTACGATAGGTCTGCCGCTCGTGGAGGCGTTCCCCGTGCTCGAGCCGATGGACAAGGAGAAAGCGGCGGAGTGTACAGCCAAGTACCGCGAGATATTCGAGGACGTGAACCGCGAGATTGGCGTGCCGATGTTCCCGCACGTGGCTGAGACGGTGCGACTGTTGCACACAAATGGATGCATAGTGACCATCGCTACAAGCCGCGGATATAAGTCGGCTGTCGACTTCGTGCGCTCGTTCAAGCTCGACGACGTCATAACGCTCGTCGTGGCTGCCGAGGACGTGCGCCGAGCAAAGCCCGACGCCGAGCCGGTGCTGAAGACACTGAAGCAATACAACCTGAAGCCCGAGGACGCCGTCGTCGTAGGCGACACCCACTTCGACATCCTCATGGGTCGCAACGCCCACTGCATGACCGTCGGCGTTACGTACGGCAACGGTTCGCGAGAGAGCCTCGTAGAAGCCGGCGCCGACGCCATTGTCGACGATTTCGCGGAAATTGCAGAGATGGTGTGATGGTGATGTGGTGAGATGGTGAGATTTGTTGCCAGCATTAACCAAACTTTTACAACTTTTTTCCAGCATTTCAACCATACTTTTGCAACTTTTTTCCAGCATTTCAATCATGCTTTTGCAACTTTTTGCCGGCAAACACCCCATCTCTCTCAATTATATTTGCTATATTTGCATATTAATTAGGTGCATACCGCTTCTATACAACAACGAATAACAAAAAACAAAACAAAAATATAATGGAACAAGCACTTTGGATTTACAATACGCTGTCGCGTCGCAAGGAAGTGTTCAAGCCGCTGCACGCCCCTAACGTGGGCATGTACGTGTGCGGACCTACCGTCTACGGCGACCCACACCTGGGTCATGCGCGCCCGGCTATCACGTTCGACATTCTCTTCCGCTACCTCAAGCACCTCGGCTATAAGGTGCGCTACGTGCGCAACATCACCGACGTGGGCCATCTGGAGCACGACGCCGACGAAGGCGACGACAAGATCGAGAAGAAGGCTCGTCTGGAGCAGCTCGAACCGATGGAGATTGCGCAGTATTACACCAACCGCTACCACGCGGCTATGGAGGCGCTGAACGTGCTGCCGCCAAGCATCGAGCCGCACGCTACGGGTCACATCATCGAGCAGGAGCAGCTCGTGCAGCAGATTCTCGACAACGGATTCGCATACGAGAGCAACGGCTCTGTCTATTTCGACGTGAAGAAGTACAACGAGAAGCACCACTACGGCATTCTCTCGGGACGCAACCTCGACGACGTGAAGGACGCTTCGCGCGCTCTTGATGGTGTTGGCGAGAAGCGCAACCAGGCAGACTTCGCACTCTGGAAGAAGGCGTCGCCTGAGCACATCATGCGCTGGCCGAGCCCATGGAGCGACGGCTTCCCGGGATGGCACTGCGAGTGTACGGCGATGGGCCGCAAGTATCTCGGCGCTCACTTCGACATACACGGTGGCGGAATGGACCTCGTGTTCCCGCACCACGAGTGCGAGATTGCGCAGGCTGTGGCTTCGCAGGGCGACCAAATGGTGCGCTACTGGATGCACAACAACATGATTACGATCAACGGACAGAAGATGGGCAAGTCGCTCGGCAACTTCATCACACTCGAGGAATTCTTCACGGGCAACAACAAGAATCTTGAGCAGCCCTACTCGCCGATGACCATACGCTTCTTCATCCTCTCGGCTCACTACCGCGGCACAGTCGACTTCTCTAACGAGGCGCTGCAGGCTTCGCAGAAGGGTCTTGAGAAACTCATGAACGGCATCGCCGACCTCGACCGCATCGCTGCTTCGGCAGAGAGCGACGCCGAGACAAAGAAGGTTGTGAGCGAGTTGCGCCAGAAGTGCTACGACGCCATGAACGACGACTTCGCTACACCGCTCGTCATAGCTCATCTCTTCGAGGCTTGCTCTGTAGTGAACAAGCTCGTAGACCACAAGGCTACCATCTCTGAGGCTGACCTTAAGGAACTGGCTGAGACAATGCGTCTCTTCGCGTTCGACCTGCTCGGTCTGCGCCCCGACAACGCCGGCTCTTCATCGCATCGCGAGGAGGCTTTCGGCAAGGTCGTAGACATGGTGCTCGACCTCCGCTCTAAGGCTAAGGCTTCGAAAGACTGGGCTACCAGCGACCGCATCCGCGACGAACTGGCTGAGCTTGGCTTCGAGGTGAAGGACACCAAGGACGGTGCTACCTGGAAACTGAAGTAAGAGTTTTGAATTTTGAATTAGCATTAGCAAAGGCTTAAGAAGGCCTAAGAAGGCTTAGAAAGGCTTAAACGCAGCCCAAGAGCGGCCTAAAGCTCCCATAAACAATAAAAAGCAATGAAGAAAATATCTATAATCGCCGCAGCTATCGCTCTCTGCAGCTGCTCGGCAACAAAGACAACAGACGCAGCCGTTGACCTCAACGGCGAGTGGGACATCGTGACTGTCGACGGCACCGCTATCGACACTACAAAGACCGAGTTCCGCCCCACCCTCGGCTTCGACACCGCAAAGGACAACGTGTTCGGCTGCGCCGGATGCAACTCTATCAACGGCAAGGCAAAAGTGGATGCTGCAAAGCAGACCATCAGCTTCTCGGAGATAGGCACTACGCTGATGCTCTGCGCCAACATGGAGTATGAGCAGCAGATTCTGAAGGCTCTCGAAAGCGTGAAGGGATACAAGGCTGGCAAAGGCTGCGTGGAACTCACAAACGGCAGCGGAAAGGCTGTGCTGCAGCTGAAGAAGCAGTAATAAAAGTAACGGAGGTGAAAGCCTCCGCCACACCAAGTAGAATAGTAATATTTGCTTGCTGCGGAGGCCAGAGACCTCCGCTACGGAATAACCCCTAAAATAGAAATCGTATGAAACACATAGTATTTCTTACTGGCGCCGGCATGTCCGTGGAGTCGGGTTTCAAGACGTTCCGCGGCAACGACGGCTTGTGGGAGAACTATCCCGTCGACCAGGTTGCGTCACACGAGGGATGGCTTGCCGACCCCACACTCGTAACCAACTTCTACAACATGCTGCGCCGAAAGCTCTACGCAGCGCAGCCCAATGAGGGCCACCGCCTCATCCACGAGCTGGAGAAAGACTATAAGGTGACGGTCATCACGCAGAACGTGGACAACCTGCACGAGAAAGCCGGCTCCACTAATGTGATTCACCTGCACGGCGAACTGACGAAGGTGTGCTCCTCGCGCGATGTCGACGACCCACGCTACCAGCGTGTGCTCACCGAAGACAACTGCGAGGTGAAGCCCGGCACACTCGCCGGCGACGGATCGCTCGAACGCCCGTTCATAGTGTTCTTCGGCGAGTCGGTGCCGATGATAAGCGTTGCGGCAGAGGCTGCAGAGCAAGCCGACATCTTCGTCATTATAGGCACATCGCTCAACGTATATCCCGCTGCGGGCCTCATCCACTATGTGCGCCCCTCTGCACCCGTATACCTCATCGACCCCGAACCGTCGATGGGCGTAGGCAGACAGAACTTCAAGCACTTCCAGTGCGGAGCAAGCGAGGGAATGAAACGCCTGTGCGAAGAGCTCGGCGCAAAGTAATCTGGACAGCAATAGTATAAAAAAGACGAACACGAATAACTCAAATCTCACGAATGTATAAACCTTCGATTCGTGAAATTTGTGTTATTCGTGTTCGTTATTATATTCGATTTATATTTTCGAATCCTTAGAACTTGTAGTTGATTCCGAACATAACGTTTCTGCCGTCTACGTCGAAGCCCCATGTGTTAGCCTCGTCAACACGCTGATAGCCGAGGAAACCGATCTTTGTGACGAAAGCTACGTGTTTTGAAAGGTTCACCTTAAGACCCGGCTTCAGACCGATCTCGAAAGCGTCGTAGTCATCCAACGGCTTCTTGTTGTCGTAGTGAGCATAGCCTACTGTACCCTCGATGAAGAAGTCAACAACCTTTGAGCCACAAACGGTATAGCGTACGTACGGAGCAAGCTCGAAAACCTTCTGACCGTTCTCAACGCCTGTATAGCCTAAAGAAACACCTGCATCCCACTTCTTGTCGAACTGGAAGCCAATCTCCGGAGCTATCTTCCAGCTGAAATACGAGTCGTCGTCAACACTGGTGTTAGCAAGGCTGAAACCGCCGCCGATATACACCTGAGCGCTTGCACATACGGCTACAAAGAGAGTAGCCAAAGTCATCATAATCTTTTTCATAATTGTTTGATTTTTTAGTGATTACTACACGAAACATTACGTCGCGTGCTGATACTATTAAATATTTAAGCGCCACAAATGTACGCTTTTTAATAATATGAAACAATAAAAAGCGAGAAAAATAACACTACTACCCTATAAATTCGTGCATTTTGGGTGTACAACGAGCAGTTTGCACCGCTGATTTCCGCCGTTTGCCTAATTATTCGTACCTTTGTACGATATATCAGATAGTAGCGGAGGTCTCCGGCCTCCGCAGTAAGCTACAATGCCGTAGGAGCCTACGGTTGCTACCCTACTTGGTGCTGCGGAGGCCGGAGACCTCCGCTACTAAAAAAAACAAATAACTCAAAGAATAATGCACAAACTCAGAACAATAGAAATGCAGCGTCTGTCGGTAGACGAGTTTCACGAGGCGAACAAGTTGCCGCTCATCGTGGTGCTCGACGACGTGCGCTCGCTCCACAACGTAGGTTCGGTGTTCCGTTCCTCAGACGCTTTCCGCGTAGAAGCCGTTTACCTCTGCGGCATCACTGCTACCCCGCCCCACCCCGAGATACACAAGACGGCACTCGGCGGCGAGGACTCCGTGACTTGGCGCTACTTCGAAACGGCAACCGAGGCGGTGGCAGAACTGCAGAAAGAGGGCGTTTTCGTCTATTCAATAGAGCAGGTGGAAGGCTCCACGAAGCTGCAGAACCTGCAACTGGACACCGACCGCCGCTACGCCGTGGTGTTCGGCAACGAGGTGAAAGGCGTGCACCAGGAGGTGGTAGACCTTGCCGACGGATGTCTTGAGATACCGCAGTTCGGCACAAAACACTCGCTGAACGTCAGCGTGACGGCAGGCATCGTGATATGGGAGGTTGCAAAGCAGTTCTTGGAAAGGCTTAAACTTTAAGTCTGTCTTTTTAAAAATATTCTTTGCTAACAACAATAAAAACAATGCAAATTGTAGAAATACTAATTATTCTTACAATTTGCATTGTTTTTATTGTATATACGCAACTATATACATGCATCAATAATTGTAAATATTATCCAAAGTATAAATGGAGTCAATATTACAAATAAATCACCTGAATATTTTTTTAAAGCTTTTTTATAACTTTCTGTCTCTTGCTTATGAGAATATATTAAAAAAACAGTATTGAAAACATATAGGAAAAAAAATATCCAAGTTATATAAATCATCCAACTAACTCCTCCGATATACGTTATCAATCCACTTATATAAAAAGAGAAACTAAATAATTCATGTAGCCTTTTCATTTTCAGTTATTTTTATTCATACAGTTACCAAAATCATATTTTGGTCAAAAATACAAATTAAAAACAAATACCACAAACAGTATTTTTATTTTTTATAATTTCATAAGAAAACACAACAGATTATTTATAAGCATCTCACTATCTAATAATTATAACTCTATTTATTATTTTTTTCGTAACTTTGCAGCGTTATATCCACTTGAAACATAAATAATTATATAAATGAAGAAACTTTTTATCGAGACATACGGCTGCCAGATGAACGTGGCAGACTCTGAAGTAGTGGCTTCCATTATGCAGATGGCAGGCTACGAACTGTGCGAGAACGAGGCAGAGGCTGACGCTATCTTCCTCAACACCTGCTCTATCCGCGAGAACGCAGAGAACAAGATATACGGACGACTTGAGACTCTGCACGCAGAGAAGAAGAAGGGACGCGAGCTGATACTCGGCGTGCTCGGCTGCATGGCTGAGCGTGTGCGCGAAGACCTCATACAGAACCACTTCGCCAACCTCGTTTGCGGTCCTGACTCCTACCTCAACCTGCCGGACATGATTGCGCAGTGCGAGAACGGACAGAACGCCATGAACATCGAGTTGAGCACCACTGAGACCTACCGCGACGTTGTGCCGCAGCGCATCGGCGGCAACCGCGTGAGCGGCTTCGTGAGCATCATGCGAGGCTGCAACAACTTCTGCCACTACTGCATCGTGCCTTATACTCGCGGACGCGAACGCTCACGCGACGTGGAGAGCATCCTGCGCGAGGTGCGCGACCTGCACGACCGCGGCTTCAAGGAGGTGACGCTGCTCGGACAGAACGTGAACAGCTACGGTCTGACGCCTGCCGGAAAGCGCATCGAAGGCGGATGCTCGTTCGCCGAACTGCTGCACAAGGTGGCGCAGAGCGTGCCCGATATGCGCGTGCGCTTCACCACATCCAACCCCGAGGATATGACCGACGACATTCTGTACGCCGTAGCCGAAGAGCCTAACCTCTGCAAGCACATCCACTTCCCGGCGCAGAGCGGTTCGACAAAGATACTGAAGCTGATGAACCGCAAGTACACACGCGAGCAGTACTTGGAGCGCGTGGAAGCAATACGCCGCATCATACCCGGCTGCGGACTCTCTACCGACCTTTTTGTGGGCTATCACGACGAGACGCCGGAGGATCACGCCGAGACACTCTCGCTGGTGCGCGAGTGCCAGTTCGACTCGGCTTTCATGTTCAAGTATTCGGAGCGTCCGGGCACATACGCCGCAAAGCACTTGCCCGACAACGTGTCGGAGGAGGTGAAGATAGAGCGCCTCAACGAGCTTATAAGTCTGCAGACGGAGGTGAGCGCAGAGCAGAACCGCAAGGACATCGGCAAGACATTCGAGGTGCTCGTAGAGGGCTATTCGAAGCGTTCGCGCGAGCAACTCATGGGACGCACCGAGCAGAACAAGGCTGTGGTGTTCGACAAGGGCACGTATCACATCGGCGACCGCGTGATGGTGAAGATTACGGACGCTACATCGGCTACGCTGCTGGGCACTATAGCCGAATAAACGTAGCATGCAGAGAACAACGCATCATATACAGCAGACAACTAATATATCGCAAAACAACGCATAACCGCATAACGATATGAAAGAATTCCTACAGGTACTGAGGCGCTTCGTGCCGCCCTACAAGAAGTATATAGCGCTGACAGCCACGTTCAACATCCTGTCGGCTGTGCTCAACATCTTCTCCTTCGCAGCACTCATACCTATACTTCAGATTCTCTTCCGCACAGAAGGCGCGGGCAGCGCTACGCATCTCATGCCGTGGAGCTTCGACAACATAAAGGAGGTGCTGTCGAACAACGCCGACTACTACGTGACGCAGCTCATAGCCAACGTCGGACCGACCACTACCCTACTTGTCATCGGTCTGTTCCTCGCCTTCACCACGTTCCTCAAGACGGGTGCCTACTTCCTCTCGTCTGCCACCATCATTCCGGTAAGAACGGGCGTGGTGCGCGACATACGCAACCAGCTCTACCGCAAGATAACATCGCTGCCGCTGAGCTTCTTCTCAGACGAACGCAAGGGCGACATCATAGCGCGTATGACGGGCGACGTGCAGGAGATAGAGAGCTCGATAATGTCGTCGCTCGACATGCTCTTCAAGAACCCGATCCTCATCACGTTCTACTTCGGAGCGCTTATCTTCATCTCGTGGCAGCTTACGCTCTTCACCATCGTCTTCGTGCCTATCTTCGGATGGTTCATGGGCTTCGTGGGCAGAAAGCTCAAGAAGAAGTCTATAAAGGCGCAGTCGCTCTGGAGCGACACAATGTCGCAGGTGGAGGAAACGCTCGGCGGACTGCGCATCGTGAAGGCATTCTGCGCTGAGGAGAAGATGAACACACGCTTCTCTAACATCAACAACGAATACCGCGACGCCGTGCAGCGCGTGAACATACGCCAGCAGATGGCTCACCCTATGAGCGAGTTCCTCGGCACGGTGCTCATCATCATCGTGCTCTGGGTGGGCGGCATACTGGTGCTCGACAACAAGATACTCTCCGGTCCGTCGTTCATCTACTATCTCGTAATGCTCTACTCTATCATCAACCCTCTGAAGGAGTTCTCCAAGGCGAGCTACAACATACCGAAGGGTCTCGCCTCAATGGAGCGCGTAGACAAGATTCTGAAGGCTGAGAACACCATTAAGGAACCTCTGCAGCCGAAGCACATCGCTTCGTTCGAGCATCAGATAGAGTTCCGCCACGTGTCGTTCCGCTACGGCGAGCAGTGGGTGCTGCGCGACATCAACCTCGTCATCGAGAAGGGCAAGACCGTGGCGCTCGTCGGACAGAGTGGTTCGGGCAAGTCGACACTCGTCGACCTCATCCCGCGCTACTACGACGTGCAGGAGGGTGAGGTGCTCATCGACGGCATCAACGTGAAGGACCTCGGCGTACACGACCTGCGACAGCTCATCGGCAACGTCAACCAGGAGGCTATTCTCTTCAACGACTCGTTCCGCGGCAACATCACGTTCGGCGTCGAGAGCGCCACGCAGGAGCAGATTGAGCAGGCGGCGCGCATAGCCAACGCTCACGAGTTCATCATGCAGACCGAGCACGGCTACGACACCAACATCGGCGACCGCGGCGGACGTCTCTCTGGCGGACAGCGACAGCGCGTGAGCATAGCCCGAGCCATACTGAAGAACCCGCCGATTCTTATCCTCGACGAGGCTACATCGGCGCTCGACACCGAGAGCGAACGCCTCGTGCAGGACGCACTGGAGCGCCTCATGAAGTCGCGCACGACGGTGGCTATCGCCCACCGCCTGTCTACCATCAAGAACGCCGACGAGATATGCGTAATGCACGAGGGCGAGATCGTGGAGCGTGGCACGCACGAGGAGCTGATAGCGCTCGGCGGCTACTACAAGAAGCTGCACGAAATGCAGAAATAACTATTTTTCAAAATATCAACTATCAACAAAGCAGAGGTCACATCACTGTGGCCTCTGCTTTTTTTTACCCTAACAGTAGCGGAGGTGAAAGCCTCCGCAGCACCAAGCCAAATAGTTTCTACTAATAGCATTGCAGCTTGCTGCGGCGGCCAGAGACCGCCGCTACTATTCAGTTTCAAATAATACAGGTTATCCACAATTTACAATAAACTGTTGATAACTCTGTAATAAGCTGACTCACAATAAATAATTATCAACAAACCAGTGTATAACTACGTTAGTTTGCTGCACACAGGCAGGCTTCTAACAGAGTTATCCACAGGGTTTATCCACAGGTTATACTAAACAGGCAGCCTGTAGCAAAACCCAGAATCACGATGCCGTAGTCTCCTACTGTTAGGTTTATGGGCAATTTCATAGTTTAGACACACACTCTACGGAGAAGCAACAGGCATAAACCTGTCCAAACTGACAATATAGACAGACAACACCCTCCTACCAAGCAACCGAGTTATCAACAATTTTCAACAACCTGTTGATAACTCCATAACACACTAACTCTTAGCATATTAGTATTAATAAACATGTTGATAAACCTGTTGGTTTGAGTTTCTACAAGCCTACTAATCAACCCATACATCCTAACAATCTATCATAATCTTACTAACAACAGACGACATAGCACTAACAACCGCTGCACATGTTATCAACAACTCCCAAGACAGGGCAATATTGAAAAACGCCTGTATTATTGTTGATAATGTTGATAACACAGGTAAAAGACTGATTTACAATAAGAAGTTATCAACACATCCTGTTGATTATGCTGTTAGTATTCAGAAGAAACAAGGTTAAAATCAACATTAAACAGGACTGATATCAACATTGAACGAGGTTGATATCATATAGAACAAGCTTGATATCAAATAAAAACCAGGTTAGGCAGCATTAAACAAGACTGCAATCTACGAACCACCTAATTACCGTGAACTGGTAACGCTGTTACCGTTGCGCGGTAATAAAGTTACCGAACTGCGGTAATGATGTTCTTGCTACGCGGTAATTCTATAGCACGACAAGGACTATAGCGAAGAAATACACGAAAAATCCACAAAACCTGTTGATATTGTTGATAACTGCTGTAAAACACTGATAAACAACAGGAAGTTATCAACACACATGTTGATAACTATGTTAGGATAATGGGTTGAATAGCAAAACAATTCCATCGTAGGAGGCTACGGCAAGTATTTCATCACTATTTATAGTTTAACCTTAACCTGGTTGCTAATATCCTACAACCGCCAGTAGTTATTCACAAACCTGTTGATAACCTGTGAATAACCTACTAACAACTATGTTAACAACTCGGAGATTATCAACAGGTAAACAGGCGGAGTGGGGCAGATGTGGATAACTGTGTGCGTTATCAAATTAATATTCTAAAGTTTTCCACAGGTTTTTTAAAGAAAAAGATATAAACTTATTAACTTTGCAGGTGTAACGGCACTTTTGTGAATAACTCATGTATATCGTTCATTTTCAAAGAGAAGATATCAACACGACCTGTTGAGAGGCCTGTACCACAGGTTAATAACGAAATAACCAAAGAAACAGGCGGAAAGTTTTCAACGTACTAACAGCATATCATACTCATATTCTTTTTCTTTTCTTTAAAAATAAAAAGAAATAAATATATAGATAGGTGTTGAGAAGTTGAAGGGGTGTTGTGGTGAGATGGTGAGATTTGAAAGCGGCGCCTGTTGGTCTTTTCAAACGTGTACAGAACAGGGACAGGCGGCGAAGGTGTGACAGTACGGATAGAGTAGGGTGCAGGCAGAAGGCACCTTAAAGCAAGGCAGTCTGAACGCCCCGCAATATAAAAAGAAACAATATTAAACAAAGATATATGAACAACGATTGGAAAGAGAAGGGTTACATCGACGAGCCGGTTGATGAATCCGTTGACTTGAAGAAGGAGATACGTCGCTTGTGTGAGGAGAAGGACGCTGTGGTGCTGGCTCACTACTATACGGTGGGCGAAGTGCAGGAGGTGGCCGACTTCATAGGCGACTCGCTGGCATTGGCGCGCAAGGCTGCAAAGACCGACGCTAAGATCATCGTGATGTGCGGCGTGCACTTCATGGCTGAGACATGCAAGCTGCTCTCGCCGGAGAAGAAGGTGCTCTGCCCCGACCTCACAGCCGGCTGCTCGCTTGCCGACTCGTGCAAGGCTGAGGACCTGAAGGAGTTCAAGGCGCAGCACCCTGGCTACAAGGTGGTGAGCTACGTGAACACTACGGCTGCGGTGAAGGCGCTGACAGACGTGGTGGTCACTTCGGGCAACGCGAAGAAGGTGGTGGACAGTCTGCCGAAGGACGAGAAGCTCATCTTCGGTCCCGACTACAATCTGGGCAACTATATCAACAGCGTGACGGGTCGCGACATGCTGCTATGGAACGGCGGCTGTCATGTGCACGAGAAGTTCTCGGTAGAGGCAATCGTGAAGCTGAAGCAGGAGCATCCGGAGGCTGTAGTGATGGCTCATCTGGAGTGCAAGGCGCCGGTGCTCGCCGTAGCAGACGTGAAGGGCTCTACGGCCACGATGCTCGAGTACGCCAAGGAGCACAAGGAGACGAAAGAATACATCATCGCTACCGAGGCTGGCATACTGCACGAGCTGCAGCGCAACTGTCCCGACGTGAAGTTCTATCCGGTTCCGCCGGAAGTGTCTGAGGGTGGGGTAGGCTGCTCTTGCAACGAGTGCGAGTACATGAAGAAGAATACGCTGCTGAAGATATACAATACGCTGCGCTACGAGCTTCCGGAGGTGACGGTAGACGAATCTATCGCCAAGGATGCCGTTAAGCCAATAGAGCGCATGCTGGAGCTTTCTTAAGGTTTACTCCCAGGGGGTGCACTTGTCTCCGCTCGGCTTTGCCGCTTGCCAGAGCAAGAAGTGCACCAATATTAAATCCTCCCACAGATTTCACAGATTTACACAGAAGTTTATTGCTGAGAAGAAACTCCCACAGATTTCACAGAATTCACAGAAGTTTATTGTTGGGAAGAGACTCCCACAGAATACACAGATTTCACAGAAGTTTATTGCTGAGAAGAGACTCCCACAGAATACACAGATTTCACAGAAGTTTATTGCTGAGAAGAGACTCCCACAGAATTCACAGAATACACAGAAGTTTATTACTGAAAAGAAACTCCCACAGAGAACTCTCAGGGGGTGCACTTGTCTCAAGTGCACCAATCAATAATAGGTTGTTAATAGGTTGGTGCACTTCTTGCTCTGGCAAGCGGCAAAGCCGAGCGGAGACAAGTGCACCCCCTGGAAGGCGGAAGTTTATTGTTGAGAAGAAACTCCCACAGATTTCACTCTTACACAGATGCAAGCAAATTGTTCTGTGAATTCCGTGAATTCTGTGGGAGTTTTTACGTTATATAAATATCTGAAATCTGTGGGAGAATATTCTTTGCCAGTCTGTTCTGTGAATTCCGTGAATTCTGTGGGAGGATTTAATATTGGTGCACTGAGTGATATGTTGGTGCACAGAGTGATATGTTGGTGCACTTGAGACAAGTGCACCCCCTGGGAGTGTACTCCCTAAAACTTCTTCAGCAGGAACGACGGCTTTACGCGCAGATAGATGCCGGCAGCGAGACTCAATTGGTTGCTGTTGCGGTACACCTTGTCGCCTACGGTGAAGTCGTCCGTGGGCAGCGTGTTGAAGAGGTCGGCCTGCACGCCCCACGAGAATCCCTTGCCCAGTTCCTGCGCGTAGCTCAGCTGCGCACATACGGTGCGGTTGCGCTTCATCTGGAAGTCGCGGTCGTGAACGCCCACCGATCCGTAGAGCGGATTGCCGAAGATGCTGATGAACTTCGAACTGTGCCAATAAGCTCCGCGCAGACAGAAGCGCCAGATGTCAGCCTCCGCCTTCACGTAGAAGCCGTTTCCTGAGTCGTAGGGCAGTAGATTGCCCGTCACCTGACGGTAGTAAGCCACGTCAGCTTCGGCGTTCAGACGCGTAAGGATAGCGTTGTCTGTGTGCACGGTGGCGCCCACGCCAGCCGCCGCGTTCATCCACGTCTTCACCTGCCGCTGTTCGGCGTCGGGGTTTATCTCTCCGCCGCGATGCTGCATAACCACCTGCAGCGGGAAGTAGACATGCGTGCGTCGCTCCGGTCGGTTCGCCTTGAAGCGTGTGGACAGACCGAAGGTGAACGCCTCCTGATGCGTGTCCTTGTCGAAGATGAAGCTCTCCCAGTTCACCCACATGTCGAAGTCGAGCGGCTTTCCGCGCCACAGCATCTGCACGCCCATCTCAGGATCGGCAGAGAGAGCGCTCTCCTGATTGTAGAGCGGTTCGATAAGCCGGTGGTTAGATCCGCCGTATATGTTGCCGAGGATGAGGTTGAACCTTGAGTTGACCGCCAGCTGCACGTTGAAGAACGGCAGCATGTGGAATCCGGTCTGCGTCTGGTCGCCCTTCCACGTAGCGATGTCGCTGTAGTTGAGGTTCGGATACTTGTTGGCTCCCCAATAGTGGAGCATGCTTACGCCCACCTCCACGCGCAAGTTCTTCAGCGGCTGGTAGCTCACGGTAGGCTGTAGTCGGTAGCCCGGCAGCGTGTATCCCTTTGTGAGGTAGCCCTTGTACTCGTTGTCGCGGAAGAAGCAGAGTGCGTCGAAGTTGAGACGCAGTTCGCCGCAGGCTGCCGTGTCGATGCGGTGGTCTGTCTCGAACAGCAGCGAGTCGATACGTGCGCCGGTCTGTGCTCCGGTGTTTGTACAAGCCAGCAAAGCGAGAGCCACGGCTACGAGTCTTGATAAACGTTTCATCAGTTCTTGTTTCGGTTTTTTATTTATTCTGTCTACATTTATTTATAACAATGCCTACGGCAAGAATGCCGTAGGCTCCTATTTACTCCTTTCCGAGTTTCTTTCTAAGCTGTTCGAGCGTGAGTCCGGTAGCCGTAACCTTTCCTTTCTCTATGAATAGGTTGTCGGGGAGGTTAGACATGCCGAGTCGGTTGTATACATCTCCGTCCACAGCCTTGCCGTCGCATACGGTAGGTACGTCGTCCATGGCTCTCTGTCGCAGCGCTGTGCGGCATAAGGAGCGCGAGTAGTCGAGACAAACGCCGAGCACCTTCATGTTGCTGCCCTTCTCCTTCTGTATCTGCGCCACGGTCTGCAGCATCGACACGCTGTTGTAGTTCCACGTTGCCCACGCTACGACGACCGCCGTGTCTGCCTTTGCGAGCATGGCGTTGTTCACTTGCTTGCCGTTGATGTCGTAAGCCGCGAACTTCGGCACGCTGCTGTTGTGGGCTATGGGCGTGTGGTTGCGCACGGTCTGCTGCAGCGTCTTCAGCGCGTTGTTCTTTGGCTGACTCTCTATCATCTTGTCGATAAGAAGTCGCGCCGTAGCGAAGTCGGGGTTGTCCTTCTGCAGGAAGAAGTTGCGCACTACGTACATGCTTACTATCGATTCGGGATGGTCTTCCACGAACTGCTTCGCGTACTTCTGTATCTCTGCCGGCGAAGCGTTTGCAATCTGTTCGCGCAGCTGGTTCATCAGTTCGTTAGCCTTCGTTCCCTTCACGGTCATCTCCTTCAGGTGCGAGGCGTCGCCCTTTATGTCTACGCTCTTTCCTGGCTCTGCGAAGACGGGTTGCTCCGTGAAGTTGGGGAACACTATCATGAGCGTCATCTCCTTATTACACTCTACCTTATACGTAAAGCGTCCTGCCTGCACCTTAATGGTGTCTACTCCGCCGAGACTTCCGTCAGGGCTGTATACATAAAACTCGCCCTGATTAAGGTTGAGGAGCCTTCCGTCTATCTTGAAGTGACGTTTGTCGGTTCCACATGACACCATAATCAGGGCGAGTAATGTAGCTATAATAGTTTTTCTCATTTTAGAAAAAAGAGTTTTTTAATAGAGGGTGTGCTCAAAAGCCACACCCTCTATCAAATATCTGTCAACACCCTTTGTCGGGGTATGTTAAGTCTTACTTGAGAAGCGAGAGCTCCAAGTCCTGCTCAGCGTACTTCTTCAGAGAAGGATCCTTCTGGAGAGCCTCCTTGAGGTAAGAGTTAGCAGCGAACTTGTTGCCGCGACGAGCAGCCACGATAGCGTGGAGGTAGTCGGTCATAGCGTTCGGGTTCTCAACCTTGTCGAGAGTCTTCGAAGCAGCGTCGTAGTTCTTGTTCATGATCTGAGCAAGAGCAGCAGTGTTTGTGTTCTGCTTGCCGAAGTCCTTCTCAGCCTGAGCGTAGTTGCCCTTAGCGATGTTGAGTGCGCCGAGAGCCGACTGTACGTTCTCTGAGCCAGAAGCCTTGGCGATGAGACGCTCTGCGCCCTGAACGTCGCCCTCTGCGAGTGCGAGCATACCGAGGTTAGCCTGAGCCTCAGGAGCGGCAGCGCCGAGTGATGTAGCCTTGAGAGCGTACTGCTTAGCAGCCTCCTTGTCGCCCTTAGCGAGAGCGATTGCAGCGAGGTTGTTGTAAGCGCGGTAGTCGTTCGGGTAAACCTCTGTAGTCTTCTTGTAGATAGCCTCCTGCTTAGCCTGCGAATCCTCGAGAGTAGCAGAATAGAGAAGTTCGTCAACGCTCAGCTTGGTAGCGTCAGCGCTGTACTGCTCCTGAATCTGGTCGTCGCTGCGTCCGATTGTCTCGTAGTTGATGATGAGGCGTGAGCGGCGGAGCTCAGGGAGGATACCGTCAGCGAGTTCCTGGAAGCCAGCCGACATGTTGCGGATCTGCTGTTCGCGCTCCTGCGGGTCGGTGTACATAGAGAGTACGCGGATGATAACCTCCTTGTCCTGCAGGTTAGAAGCTGCAACGAGCTTCTGGAAGCCGTCCCAGTCCTGAGCTGTATAGTGAGCGTCGATGTTAGCGTTCACCTTTGTCTGCTTCAATGTGTTCTTAACGTACTTCTCCGACTGGTTCTGGCGGTTGCCTGCGAGCTTGTCGTTGAACTTAACGCCGCCGTCAGGTGAAGCGTAAGCCTGAATCTCGACGTTCTCTACGTTGTAGCCTTCCTTGTCGGCGTTGATCTTCTTGAGCATCTCTACGAACTCCTTAACAGAGTTGTTCTTGAGCTCGCTCTTGCGGATGTTAGCCTGGTTGATGAGGAACTTGATGTTAGCCTCCTGCTTCTTAGCGTTTACGCGCTGGAAAGCGTCGGGAGCGATGCATCCGGTCTCAGATGTAACTGTATTCTTGTAGAGCTCTGATGTAGCGATAACGCCGTCAGCCACCTTCACTGAAGGTACGTTGAACTGCTTCTTGCCGATGCGTGCGTCGAATGCGAGGTACATCTCGCTCTTCTGCATCTCAGGAACGTACTTGAAGTTGGTCTTCATTGTGTAGCGTCCGCCTACCTTGTAAGAGATAGTCTGGTCGTTGCCCATCACCTTCTCGCCCTGGAATGTAGCGCTCTGGCCCTTAGCTACCTGACCATTGCCGTAGTGGAGCTCCGGAGTAACAGTAACGACAGCCTTCTTCTTCATGTACTTCTCTGGGAAAGTACCGTTAACAGTAGCTGGCACTTCGCCTGCTGTTGTCTCGAGTGGGTTAGGGATTACTGTGAAGTTGTCCGCTGAGAGCGGTCCAAGCTTCGAACATGATGTCATGAACAGCACAGAAGCTGCTGACAACAAAAGAAGATTCTTTTTCTGCATAACTTTATGAAAAAATATTAATTGTTTTAATCTATTAGTGTTCACACATACACGCTCGGTGCGTGTACTTATATAAAATAAGCTTTACAAAGTTAATCACTAAAATCAGAGTCGCAAAAGACGAGTGGTTATTATTATGTTTAATTAACCATACATGTGTTAATCTTACAGATAATAACAATATTTGGGGCAAAACCAACAATCCGCAAACAAAAAAAGACAACAGATGTAGTGTCTGTTGTCTTTGTGTATTGTTGCTGATAGTTTTGCCTCGGCTTAGTTGAGCGCTGCTGTGAGCTCTGCGCCTGCCTTGAACTTAGCTACCTTCTTAGCTGCAATCTGAATCTTCTCGCCAGTGCGGAGGTTCATGCCCTCGCGTGCCGGGCGCTCGTTAACGCTGAATGTGCCGAAGCCGATGAGCTGTACCTTGTCGCCCTCTACGAGAGCTGTCTTGATAGCCTCTACTGCAGCCTCGAGAGCCTTCTTTGCGTCTGCCTTGCTGAGCTCAGCACCTACTGCTATCTTCTCTACCAATTCTGTCTTGTTCATAATTTTCTATATTTTATTTGTTTATAAATGTTAGTTTCTTTTGTTGTTAACCAATAAAAATTGCGTAACTCACACAATTCCAATGACAAATTTAGGTTATTCCTTCCATAAATCAAACAAAAAACAGAAAAAAGTGCATAATTAATTGAAAAAAAAGGCGCCGAGAGCCTGTTTTATGCCTATTTACGTGGATTTTTCGTAATTTTGCCGCCGTAAATTCTGTGTTTTACAAATATATTAATGTGATATGAATAATATTCCGACTATAACGAAAAACCTTCTGATCATAAACGTTGCGGTGTTCGCTGCCACGTATATTTTCAGAAGCTTTGGCGTAGACCTGAACAATGTTCTGGGTCTGCACTTCTTCCTCGCACCCGACTTCCACATCTACCAGCTCTTCACGTACATGTTTGCGCACGGAGGCTTCAGCCACATCTTCTTCAATATGTTCGCGCTGTGGATGTTCGGCTGTATCGTTGAGCGCACATGGGGACCGAAGAAGTTTCTTTTCTACTATATCGTGTGCGGTGTGGGTGCTGGTCTGTTCCAGGAGCTGGCACAGTACGCGCAGTTCTATCTGCTGGCGAGCGAGCAGCTGAACAATTTCTCGATAGGTAAGACGATGCTCGTGGCTAACGCTAACGCCTCGTTCCTCAACATGTGGACAACGGTTGGCGCTTCGGGCGCCGTCTACGGCATACTGCTTGCCTTCGGCATGCTCTATCCCGAGGAGCGCATCTTCATCTTCCCGCTGCCTGTGCCTATCAAGGCAAAGTGGTTCGTTGTGGGCTATGCTGCGATAGAGCTGTTCATGGCTTTCTCTACGACGGGCGACGGAGTGGCTCATCTGGCTCACTTGGGCGGCATGGTGTTTGGCTTCTTCCTCATACGCTATTGGCGACGCCATCCCGACATTCGCTACAGCCGTCGCAGCGGACAGCAGTTCTTCGACTCGATGCGTGCCTCGTGGGAGCGCCGCACCGGACGCAAGGACAACGGACCTGTGCGCGGCGGAGGCAATGCCGGCAGACCCGAGAGCGACTGGGACTACAACGCTCGCCGCAAGGCTGAGCAGGAGCGCGTTGACGAGATTCTCGACAAGATACGCCGCAACGGATACGAGTCGCTGACGCGTGAGGAGAAGCAGCAGCTCTTCGACGCAAGCAACCGAAAGTAAACTACACATTACTTCTGAACTGAAATTGAAAAATATAAAATCTGTAATACTTCGCATCGTGGCAGCGTTCAACGTAGTCACGGTGCTTTTTATGTTGGCTGTAGGCTACAGCGATAGGGTAGACCCTGTGGCTCATCCGCTCGTGGCTAACGTCGGACTGCTTTTCCCCGTGTTCCTCGTGCTCAATATGGCGTTCCTCGTGTTCTGGCTGGTGTTCTGCAAGCGTGGGGCGCTGATAGCGCTGGGCGGACTGGTGGTATGTTTCGGTCCGGTGCGCACGTATACGCCGCTTAACGTGCCGTCGTCGGCGCCGGAGGGGGCACTGAAGGTGATATCGTACAACGTCTATTGCTTCAAGACATGGACCGACTTCACTCAGTCGTCTGAGATTCTCGACTATCTCGTGCGCGAGGACGCCGACATCGTCTGCATGCAGGAGGGCGACTGTTACGGTCGGGTGCGCGAACTGGTAGACTCTGTTATGAACGCTCACTACGAGTACAGCGAGCAGCACGCATCGGACGGTCCGGAGGGCGGCGACTTGATTCGCATCTACAGCAAACTGCCTATTGTGGGGCACGAGCGCATATCGGGCAAGGAGACGTATAACGCTATGGCTTACAAGGTGAAGACGGGCGAGCGCGACACTACGCTCGTCGTAGTGGCGCATCTACAGACCACGGGGCTCTCGCCCGAAGACCGCACGCGCTTCAAGTCGATGCTGAAGGGCGACATGGAGGGCGAGGAACGCAAACAGGAAACGCGCCGCCTGTGGAGCATCTTGGGCGAGGCGTCGGCGAAGCGTGCGCCACAGGTTGACGCTGTGGCTGACTACGTGGCGAAGCATAAGGGACAGAGCATAATACTCGCCGGCGACTTCAACGATTCGCCGATATCTTATGCCCACCGCCGACTGGCTTCCGAGCTCACCGACTGCTACATCGCGTCGGCTAACGGTCCGGGCATCTCGTATCATTACAACTGCTTCTACGTGCGCATCGACAACATCATGTGCTCTGAGCACTGGACGCCGTACGAGTGTCGTGTGGACAACACGATAAAGGCGTCGGATCATTATCCGATTGTCTGCAAACTCAGTCGTGTTGAGAATTGAAAGTTGAGAGTTTGTTCAGTTGAGAATTGAGAGTTTTGGTCGAAGCCTCTTGTCTTATATTTGTGCGGCGTTTTAGTGCCCGTTTTCACCTTATATATTATAAAAATCTTTAAAAAACCGCCCGATTTTCCCCTAATTAAACCCTTAAACCTTTGCAAAACAAAGAAATAAAGCTATAAATTTCGGTTTAACTGAAAAAATCTGTAACTTTGCACGCTATCTGTACACATACACAGCGAAAAAATAATAATAACAAAAAAATAAATCAAAAAAATGCAGAACAAAGGTATTGTAATTGTAACAGCCGTCCTTTTGACGCTTGCAAGTATCTTCTATCTCTCGTTCTCGGCTGCCACAAAATACTATGACAGCCAGGCTGCGAAGATAAAGGATCCTATCGCACAGCAGGACTACAAGGACTCCGTGAAGTATCTTGGCATCTACTCTTATCAGAAGTGTCTCGAAACACAGATCGGTCTCGGTCTTGACCTCAAAGGCGGTATGAACGTCATCCTCGAAGTGAGCGTTCCCGACGTACTCGAGAACCTCGCCGACCACAAGGTAGACGCAGCTTTCGTAAAGTCGATGAAAGAGGCTCGCGCAGAGCACGAGGTGTCGCAGAGCGACTTCATCACACTCTTCATCAACGCTTTCAAGAAGAACGCTCCGGGACGCCATCTCTCAGAGATCTTCGCTACACAGCAGCTCCAGGGCAAGGTTTCGCCCAACTCTTCTGACAAGGACGTAGAGAAGGTGCTCCGCACAGAAGTGCAGGCAGCCATCGACAACTCGTTCCTCGTAGTGCGTACACGTATCGACAAGTTCGGCGTCGTACAGCCTAACATCCAGAAGCTCGAGGGTCAGCAGGGCCGCATCATGGTAGAAATGCCGGGTATCAACGAGCCGGAGCGCGTGCGCAAGCTGCTCCAGGGTAGCGCAAACCTTGAGTTCTGGGAGACATACAACTCAGACGAAATCATCCCTTACCTCTCACAGCTCAACCAGCGCGAGGCTAACCACCGCTCTGGTGCCAAGGAGGAAGTAGCCGATTCGGCAGCTACCGACACAGCAGCCGTAGCTGCAGCCGAGAAGGCAGAAGCTAAGGCTGAGGCAAAGGCAGCTTTCAAGACAAAGAAGGACGCTAAGGCAGACGACGCAGCAGCTGCGGCTGAGGCTAAGAAGCAGAACCCGCTCTTCTCTATCTTCCAGCCCTCGGGCAACGGCGCGCTCAGCCTCGTAGGCTACGCTTCGGCACGCGACACAGCAGAGGTTAACAAGATTATCTACTCGGCTCTCGCCAAGCAGATTCTCCCCGCCGACTGCCGCCTCCTCTGGAGCGCTAAGCCAGCCGACGGCATCCAGGCAAAGAACATCTACGAGCTGCACGCCATCAAGGTGACAACCACCAACGGCCGCGCTCCTATCGAGGGCGACGTAGTGACAGACGCTAAGGACCAGTTCAACAACCTCACAGGTTCGCCTGAGGTATCAATGACAATGAACTCTGACGGCGCACGCCGCTGGGCAGCCCTCACAAAGGCTAACGTAGGCAAGGCAATCGCCATCGTGCTCGACGGCACAGTATACTCTGCTCCGCGCGTAAACGGCGAGATCTCTGGCGGTCAGTCGTCAATCTCTGGTAACTTCACAATCGAAGATACAAAGGACTTGGCTAACACTCTTAAGTCTGGTCGTATGCCGGCTCCGGCACACATCGTTCAGGAGGAAGTGGTAGGTCCGACACTCGGTGCACAGTCAATCCAGCAGGGCTTCATCTCGTTCATCTTCGCCTTCATCATCCTGATGATCTACATGGTAGTGATGTACGACTTCATCCCGGGTATGGTAGCTAACGGCGCCCTCCTGCTCAACCTCTTCTTCACCATGGGTATCATGGCGTCGTTCCAGGCAGCACTCACAATGCCAGGTATCGCCGGTATCGTGCTCGCCCTCGGTATGGCTGTAGACGCCAACGTGCTCATCTACGAGCGCACCAAAGAGGAACTCAAGAAGGGTCTCGGCACAAAGCAGGCACTCTCGCTGGGTTACAGCAACGCCTTCTCAGCCATCTTCGACTCTAACTTGACATCAATCATCACAGGTATCATCCTCTACGTGTTCGGTACAGGCCCAATCCGCGGCTTCGCTACCACACTTATCATCGGTATCTGCTGCTCGTTCTTCACCGCAGTGTTCCTCACACGCCTCGTTTACGAGAACCGTCTGAAGCACGACAAGTGGACAAAGCAGAACTTCTCTACACGCGTGTCACGCAACTTTATGGCAAACAAGAACTTCGCGTTCATGTCGTCATACAAGACATCGTTCACAGTGTTCGGCATCGTAATCCTCATCATGCTCGGCAGCTTCTTCGTACGCGGCTTGAGCAAGGGCATCGACTTCACCGGTGGTCGCAACTACGTAGTAGTACTCGAGAAGCAGACAGAGCCTGAGCAGGTGAAGGAAGCCCTCACACCGCTCTTCAAGGGCGCTACAGTCAACGCTCTCGCACTCGGTACCGACGGCAAGACAATACGTATCTCTACCAACTACAAGATCGAGTCGAACAACCCCGCCATCGACAACGAGGTAGAGAACATTCTCTACAAGGGTCTCCACGGCGCTGGTCTCGTAACTCAGGGCAGCGTTGAGGCATTCAAGAACCCTGACGTACGCGCAGGCGGCTCTATCGTATCGTCTACAAAGGTAGGTCCGGCAGTGGCTAAGGACATCACACACGGCGCTATCATCAGCGTGCTCTTCGCCCTCGCAGCCATCTTCGTCTACATCCTCGTACGTTTCCGCAACGTAGCGTTCTCGGTAGGCTCTACAGTAGCCCTCGCCGTAGACGCAACAATCGTTATCGGATTCTTCTCACTCCTCTGGGACGTAGTGCCGTTCTCACTCGAGATCGACCAGACCTTCATCGGTGCTATCCTTACCGTTATCGGTTACTCTATCAACGATAAGGTGGTTGTGTTCGACCGTATCCGCGAGAACCTCACACTCCACAAGAAGATGGATCTGCAGGAGCTCTTCAACAAGTCGCTGAACGAGACCCTCGCACGTACTATTAATACATCGTTCTCAACACTCATCGTGCTGCTCTGTATCTTCTGCTTCGGCGGTGAGAGCACTCGCAGCTTCTCGTTCGCAATGTTGCTCGGTGTAATCTTCGGTACACTCTCTTCTATCTTCATGGCTGCTCCGGTAGCTTACCTCACACTCGGTCGCAAGATCAAGCACGAGGAGGCAGCTCTCGAAGCCGTAGAAGTGAAGTAACAGACATCGCTTACATAATTATAATAAAAGCGCAACTCCATAAAGGAGCTGCGCTTTTTTGTATTTTTCTACGATTTTCAGTAACTTTGTACCCAGAATATAAAAACACATAATATAATGGAAGAGAACAAGTTCAAACGCACCACCGTGACTGCGGCTTTGCCATACGCCAACGGTGGAGTACACATCGGTCACTTGGCTGGCGTGTATGTGCCTGCAGACATCTACGTGCGCTATCTGCGCCTGAAGAAGCAGGAAGTGATGTTCATCGGCGGTAGCGACGAGCACGGTGTGCCCGTAACAATCCGCGCACGCAAGGAAGGCATCACGGTTCAGGAGGTGGTAGACCGCTATCACAACCTTATCAAGAAGTCGTTCGAAGACTTCGGCATTTCGTTCGACATCTACAGCCGTACTACATCGAAGATTCACCATAAGTTCGCAAGCGACTTCTTCCGCACGCTCTACGACAAGCACGAGCTCGTAGAGAAGACAGAAGAGCAGTTCTGCGACGAGGTGACTGGCGAGTTCCTCACCGACCGCAACATCGTCGGCACATGTCCGCGTTGCGGCGCTGAAGGCGCTTACGGCGACCAGTGCGAGAAGTGTGGTGCCACACTCTCACCAGAGGAGCTTATCAACCCTACAAACAAGAACAACCCGGGTCACGGACTCGTGAAGAAAGCCACAAAGAACTGGTACTTGCCGCTCAACAAGTGGCAGGACTGGCTGAAGCAGTGGATTCTGGAAGACCACAAGGAGTGGCGTCCGAACGTATACGGACAGTGCAAGTCGTGGCTCGACATGGATCTGCAGCCGCGCGCTATGACACGCGACCTCGACTGGGGTATCCCCGTACCGGTAGAGGGCGCAGAAGGCAAGGTGCTCTACGTATGGTTCGACGCGCCAATCGGCTACATCTCTAACACCAAGGAGCTTTGCGACGCACAGCCCGAGAAGTGGGGCACATGGCAGACATGGTGGCAGGACCCCACATCACGCCTCATCCACTTCATCGGCAAGGACAACATCGTGTTCCACTGCATCGTCTTCCCGACCATGCTGAAGGCTCACGGCGACTATATCCTGCCCGACAACGTGCCGTCTAACGAGTTCCTCAACCTCGAGAACGACAAGATTTCTACATCGCGCAACTGGGCTGTATGGCTCCACGAGTATCTCGTCGACTTCCCTGGCAAGCAGGACGTGCTGCGCTATGTGCTCACGGCAAATGCGCCTGAGACAAAGGACAACAACTTCACATGGAAGGACTTCCAGGACCGCAACAACAACGAGCTTGTGGCTGTTTACGGCAACTTCGTCAACCGCGCCCTGCAGCTCACAAAGAAGTATTTCAACGGTGTTGTGCCTGAGTGCGGCGAGCTTCAGGAGGTAGACCTCAAGGCTATCGAGGAGTTCAAGGACGTGAAGCAGAAGGTGGAGGCATTGCTCGACACATTCAAGTTCCGCGACGCACAGAAGGAGGCTATGAACCTCGCACGCATCGGCAACAAGTACATCACCGACTGCGAGCCGTGGCACGTAGCAAAGACCGATATGGAGCGCGTAAAGACCATACTTTACCTCTCTCTGCAGCTTGTGGCTAACCTCGAGATTGCTTTCGAGCCGTTCCTGCCGTTCAGCTCAGCACGTCTGCGCGAGATGCTCAACATTACCGACACCGACTGGGCTCAGCTCGGCTCTACAGAGCTGCTAAAGCCGGGTCATCAGCTCGGCACACCGGCGCTGCTCTTCGAGAAGATTGAGGACGAGGCTATCGAGGCTCAGCTCAAGAAGCTGGAGGACACAAAGAAGGCTAACGAGGCTGCCAACTATGTGGCTGCACCTGTCAAGGAGAACGTAGACTTCGACACATTCGAGAAGCTCGACATCCGTGTTGGTCATATCAAGGACTGCCAGAAGGTAAAGAAGTCGAAGAAGCTCCTGCAGTTCACCATCGACGACGGTTCTGGCGTAGACCGCACAATCCTTTCGGGCATCGCAGCTTACTACGAGCCTGAGCAGCTCATCGGCAAGGATGTGCTCTTCGTAGCCAACTTCGCTCCGCGCAAGATGATGGGCATCGAGAGCCAGGGTATGATTCTCTCTGCCGTAAACTTCGACGGAACACTCAACGTAACCACCGTGAATGGCAACGTTAAGCCGGGTTCGCAGGTAGGATAATTATTTCTTATACAATCGTAGCGGAGGTCTCTGGCCTCCGCAGCAGTCAACGACACAAACTGAAAAGAAGTGTTCTCTTCAACTGCTGCGGAGGCCGGAGACCTCCGCTACTGTTTTGTTGTATACCCTATTATGTTTTGTTTATAATAGAGTATGTTTTTCTTTATTATTTAGTTGGCAGAAATCAGTAAGCGCCGAGTCCTTCCACGATTCGCGTTATGCCTTCGTTGAGCAGTTCGCTGGTGCAAGCCATGTTGATGCGTATGAATGCCGCGCCTTCTGCGCCGTACATGCTGCCCGCATTCACCCACACTTTGTTCTCGTGCATGAGCATCTCCTCTATTTCGTCCGACGGGATATGCAGTTCTGTGCAGTCAATCCACGCCAGATACGTGCCCTCCATGCGCATCACCTTGCACTTCGGCAGTTCGCGAGCAAAGCGTTCGCGCAGCAAGTCGTAGTTGGCGGATATGTATTTGCGCAGCTGTGTGAGCCATTCGTAGCCCTCGTCGCTGTAGGCAGCCTGCAGGGCTATCACGCCGAACGGGTTCACGTCGCACACCTCGTTGATGTTTATGGCGCGGTCGATGCGGTTGCGCACCTCAGCGTCGCGGCAAACGATGTTCGCAATCTGCAGTCCGGCGGTGTTGAACGCCTTCGACGGCGAGCAGCAGGTTATCGAACCGCGGCTCAGTTCGTCGGGCAGCGAACCGAACGGCACGTACTCGTTGTCGTATAGCGTCAGTTCGCAATGTATCTCGTCCGACACCACGCGCACGCCATACTTGCGGCAAAGCTCCGCCACGCGTGTCAGTTCGTCGCGCGTCCACACGCGTCCGCCCGGATTGTGCGGGTTGCAGAGCAGCATCAGTCGTGCGCGTTCGTGCGATAGCTTGCGGTCGAGGTCGTCGAAGTCGATTTCGTAGCGCAGTTCCTCCTTATTATATATAAGCGAGTTGGATACCATCTCGCATCCGTTGTTGCGTATTGAGGAGAAAAAGCAGTTGTATACCGGTCCCTGCACTATCACCTGGTCGCCGGGCAGCGTCAGCGCCTTGATAACCGCCGACACAGCCGGCACCACGCCCGACGTGTAGATGATATCCTCGCGGTTGATGTGCCATCCGTGACGTTTATCAAACCAGCGGCACACCGCCTCGTAGTACGCCTCCGGCACACGTGTGTAGCCGAAGATGCCGTGCGCCACGCGTCGCTGCAAGGCTTCGGTGATTGCAGGGAAGGTCTCGAAGTCCATATCCGCCACCCACAGCGGAATGATGTCAGCCTCTGGCGCCGAATCCCATTTGTAAGAGTCGGTGCCGCGACGGTCGGTGGGTCTTGAAAAGTCGTATTCCATAGCTTACGTCTTTTGTTTTGTGCCTAAGCACGCGTCAGAATCTCGCAGTCAGCCGGCTTTTTGATGTTCTCGTCTATGATAATCTCGCCGATGCTGTCAGCCACGATGCGTCCTGATGCAGGATTCTTTACGCTCTTGATGTGTCCGCGTATGTCAGCCTGCACGGTAGAATACTCGAACGCGCGGTCGCATTCGGCGTCGAACGTGCAGTTCTCGAGCACGAGGTCCTTGGCGTAGCAGAGCGGCTGTTCGCCCGATATATGGCAGTTGACGAGTCGCAGTCCGCGCGAGTGCCATCCGAGGAACTCTCCGTTCAGCTCCGAGTCGTACACCGTCACGTTGTCCACCTCCCAGAACGAGTCCTTCGTGTCTATCTTCGCGTTGCGAATCTCTATGTCGCGCGAGTACTGGAAGACGTACTTCGCGTCCGACACCAGTCCGTCCACCTTCACGTTGCGGCAGTGCATGAACGGGTAAGTGCCCTCGTGCAGCACCACGTTCTCCAGCGTCATTCCGTCGATGCCCCAGAACGTCTCGTCGGCATCGTTCACGGTTACGTTCTTAAGCGACAGATTCTTCATCTCGCGGAAGAACTTCGGACCGTTTATCACGCAGTCCTCCATGTGCATATCGTCCGAGTACCATATCGCAGAGCGCGAGCCTGGAGCGAAATAGCAGTTGCGTATGTCCGACCCCTTTACGTGCCACAGCGGGTATTTGCCCTCGAAGTAGCAGTTGCGGCAAACGATTTTGCTGCACTCCTTTACGCCCGATTCGCCGAAGGTGATACGCACGTGGTCGAGCTCCACGTTGTGTATTTCGAAGAGCGGACGCTCTCCGCCGAAAACCTTGTTACTGATCTTTTCCATAATGATTGCATGAAGTTTGAATGTTCCAGAATTTGAGTTTCACTAAGAATATAAAGCCTCTGAAGCAGAGTTCTATGCACATGGCTATCCACACGCCGCGCAGTCCCATCGACGGCGCCAGCAGAGCGGCGAGCGATATGCGCACGCCCCAGATTGATATGAGGTTCATTATGCTCGGCACGAGCGTCTTTGCGGCGCCCACGAACACGCCGTAGCTCACGATGGCGGCGGCGAACATAGGCTCGGCGAACGCTTCGATGCGCAGCACCTCCACGCCCAGTCGGCGCACCTCCTCAGCCGGCGTCATCATAGCCATAGCCACGGGCGCTCCGACGTACATCACCACGCCCATCACAGCCATCACCGTCACGCCCAAGCCCACCGACAGCCACGCAAAGCGCTTCATCAGTTCGTGCCTGCCGGCTCCGATGCTCTGTCCGACGAGCGTTGTGGCAGCGTCGGCGATGCCGTAGCCAGGCATGTAGCAGAGACTCTCCACGATTACGCCGAACGAGTTGGCGGCGATGGCGAACGTGCCCAGCGGCGCAATTATAATGGTCGTCATCACGTAAGCCGAACACATGATGGTCTGCTGCAATCCCATAGGCAGACTGATGTGCAGCGCGCGCTTCACCACGCCCCACGTAGGCAGAAAGCGCCCCTTGTCGATGCGCAGCGACAGCTCTTTCGAGCGGAAGCAGAGTATATACATCGTGATCGACGCAGCCACCAGCTCTGCCGACACGGTGCCTATCGCCGCGCCCACTACGCCCATGCCCATGCCCGGCACAGTTACTTCTGCGCCAAACAGTTGCACGGGTCGGGTGGGGAAGATGAGGAAGAAGTTGAACACCACGTCGAGCGACATCATCACCACGCTCATGATGCTCGGCACAACCATATTGCCCGAACTGCGGAGCATGCCGGCGCCGAATATCGAGAACTGGAAGATGGGCAGAGCCGTAGCCACGATGGCGAAGTAAGCCGAAGCCGTGGGCGTGATGTCGCTGCCGCCGCCCAGCCACACGGGCAGGAACGGACTCACCGCCAACGACACCAAGCCGATGAGCGCGCTCACCACGAGCACCGACATGATGCCCTGTCTGAGCGTGTTGCGAGCCTGCTGAGGGTCGTTGGAGCCCAACTGATGGCTCACCTGAACGTAGAATCCGGCTGCCGCCGCCGAGCAGATGCTGCCCAGCAGCCACATTGTCGTCTCCATCAGTCCGATGGAAGCCGACGCCTGCGCGCCCATGCTGCCCACCATCGACGCGTCGATATACTGCATCATCGTCGTCGTGAGCTGCGCCAGAATAGCCGGCGTGGCGAGAAACATCACGAGTCGCGCCTGCTCGCCCAACGTCATAGGCTTGCCCTGACGTATCATCGAGAGTAACGCGTCTTTCTTCTTGTCTGATTTCATATATGAATTCTGTGTGTGTATATATACCTATTGAACTGTCTCAGTTTGCTGATATCGCTTTGCGAAGTTACTACAAATTTTCATAATACACAACGCCCTTCGCCGCTTATCCGTAATAAGTATACCGAAAAAGGGAAAAAGGGTAACAGAGCCGTAACATCCAGTTTTGCAATTCTTGCTCAGAGGAATAATACTTTATATCTTCGGGTTGAGTCATCGTTTCGCGTACGGTGTCCGATCGGTTCGCGTCCGCCGTCCGATCAGATTGCGTTCGCCGCCCGATCCGACGCCGTACGCGAAACGATGACTTTCTGTAGGCTTTTTTTGCGTTAAAACCTAATACTTTATGCGTTTTTATTTCGCTCTCTCGAAAAATAGCCGTACCTTTGCACCCGATAACAAAACATGTATAACCCTGTGGAAGAATTTGGCTGCTTGCAACCACACAAAAAAATGCTAAAACTGCAACGCTAACCGCGAATGTAAGAACGCGAAACGTAAAAGGATAACGACGGTTAGACAGCGGTAATTTGGTGTTTTTCCACTTATTTAAATTTAAAAATTGGAAAAATGAATTATCTTTTTTCTTCAGAATCAGTTTCAGAAGGCCATCCAGACAAAGTGGCCGACCAGATTTCAGACGCTTTAGTAGATCAGTTCCTCGCTTACGACGAAAACGCACACTGCGCCATCGAGTCGTTCGTGACAACCGGTCAGGTAGTAATCATGGGCGAGGTGCGCTCTAACGTCTACATCGACCTGCAGACCATCGCACGCAAGACCATCAACCAGATTGGCTACACAAAGTCGGAGTATCAGTTCGACGGCAACTCATGCGGTGTGCTCACAGCCATCCACGAGCAGTCGGACGACATCGACCGTGGCGTGAGCCGCGAGAAGGAAGAGGACCAGGGCGCCGGCGACCAGGGAATGATGTTCGGCTACGCCACCAACGAGACCGAGAACTACATGCCCGTAACGCTCGACCTCGCACAGCTCATCATGCGCGTGCTCGCCGACATACGCAAGGAGGGCAAGCAGATGACATACCTGCGCCCCGACTCAAAGAGCCAGGTCACGGTAGAATACTCGGAGGAGGGCATACCGCAGCGCATCGACACCATCGTAGTGTCTACACAGCACGACGAGTTCGACACCGACGACGAGCGTATGCTCGCCAAGATCAAGGACGACGTGCTCAACATACTCATGCCGCGCGTCAAGGCAGAGATACACAGCGAGAAGGTGCTCGCACTCTTCGGCGACGACATCAAGTACTTCGTCAACCCGACCGGCAAGTTCGTAATCGGAGGCCCCCACGGCGACACCGGTCTCACCGGTCGTAAGATTATCGTCGACACATACGGCGGCAAGGGCGCACACGGCGGCGGAGCCTTCTCTGGCAAAGACCCCTCTAAGGTAGACCGCTCGGCAGCATACGCAGCACGCCACATCGCAAAGAACATGGTAGCGGCAGGCGTTGCCGACGAGATGCTCGTGCAGGTGAGCTACGCCATCGGCGTCGCTGAGCCGGTGAACATCTACGTCAACACATACGGACGCAGCCGCGTGCAGATGAGCGACGGCGAGATTGCAAAGAAGATTGAGAAGCTCTTCGACCTCCGTCCGAAGGCAATCGAGAAGGATCTCAAGCTGCGCCAGCCTATATACCGCGAGACAGCTGCCTACGGACACATGGGCCGCAAGTGCGAGGTGGTGAAGAAGACCTTCACATCGCGTTATCACGAGACAAAGGAGATGGAGGTGGAGCTCTTCACATGGGAGAAACTCGACCGCGTAGACGATATCCGCAAGGAATTCGGAATCTAAAGAATGGTGATAGGATGTTGTTGTGTTGAAGTGTTGAGATGTTGACATTACCTTTTATAGGTATAGACAAATCTCACCATCTCACCACAACACCACCTCAACATCTCTACAAATCTCACCACCTCACCACAACAACATCTCAACATAAAAAACATGATAACAACCGACTCCATACATACAGAGGAGATAGTTCTTGGCGCCGACGGAATGCCCGTCGGCGCCAAGCCCGTATCCCAGCACCACCAGCTCACGCCGGCACAGGTGCTGAAGTGGCTGCCCAAGGACGCCACGCCTGCACAGCAGGACTCCGCTATCCAGGCTCACATACGCCCGTCGGAGATAACATGGAGTCAGCAGCCTGACACGCTGCACCTGCCCGGACACACACGCGGACACTCGTGGCGCGACGTCAACCTGCCGCAATACTACCGCGAGTCGTACTTCACCGGCAAGCCGTTCTTCAACCCCGACCTCTTCGGCGGACGAATCGGCGTGGCTGGCGACCCCGTGCCCTACACCATAGCGCGCGACAACATCATCACACTGCTGCTGATATTCTGCTTCTGCATAGCGCTCATAGCATACACCAAGTCGCGACGCTTCATACTGCGACAGGCCAAGGAGTTCTTCCGACCGCCCGTAACCGAGAACATGACCGCCGTAACCGAGACATCCGAGGAGCTGCGCTTCCAGTTCTTCCTCGTGCTGCAGACGTGTCTGCTGCTGGGTCTGGTCTACTTCTTCTACACGCAGCTATACGTCGCCGACACGTTCGTCGTCGACCACTACCAGGTGATAGCCATATTCTCGCTCACCGTCTTCGCCTACATGACGCTCAAGACGCTGTTCTACTGGCTCGTGGGATGGGTGTTCTTCAACAAGCGCAACAACGAGTTCTGGATGAAGTCGAACCTCTTCTTCCTCGGAATGGAGGGCGTGTGCCTCTTCCCGGTGGTGATGCTCCAGGCGTACTTCAAGATGCCGGTACAGACCACGCTCGTCTGCACATTCCTCGTGATAGCACTCTTCAAGTTGCTCTCCCTTTACAAGTCGTACATCATCTTTTTTAGGCACAGAGGCGGTTTTCTGCAAAATTTTTTGTACTTTTGCACGCTTGAACTCGCACCTCTCGCGGCGCTGATAGGTTCGCTGACAATGATTGCCAACTGCCTGAAAGTGAATTTCTAAGACAAAAGCGACTACACCCCCGAAAAATGATAAATATTTAAGCTTCAAGATATAAAAATGATAAAGAAGATTCTGATATCACAGCCTGAACCGTCAAGCGAAAAGTCGCCTTATTACGACATCGCAAAGGACTTCGGCGTGGAACTCGTCTTTCGTCCGTTCATCAAAGTAGAAGGACTCAGCCCAAAAGAATTCAGACAGCAGAAGATAGGTCTTCTCGATTTTACAGCGGTGGTGTTCACCTCGCGCCACGCTATCGACAACTACTTCAAACTCGCTAAGGAGATGCGAATCACTATCCCCGAGGACATGAAGTACTTCTGCGTAACAGAGACAATCGCACTCTACATACAGAAGTATGTGCAGTATCGCAAGCGCAAGGTGTTCTTCGGCAACACCGGCAAGCTCGACTCGCTCATCCCCACAATGGTGAAGCACAAGGGCGAGAAGTATCTCGTGCCAATGAGCAGCGTTCACAACGACGACGTAAAGCAGCTGCTCGACTCGAAGAAACTCAACCACACCGAGTGCGTCATGTACCGCACCGTGAGCAACGACTTCACCGAGGAAGAAGCAGCCAAGTTCGACTGCAACATGCTCGTCTTCTTCAGCCCATCGGGTATCAAGGCATTCACGAAGAACTTCCCCAGTTTCGAGCAGAACGACGTGCGCATCGCCACATTCGGACCAGCTACAGCCAAGGCAGTAACCGACGCCGGATACCGACTCGACCTCGAGGCTCCTACAAAGGAACACCCGTCGATGACAAGCGCCTTGCGCTACTATCTTGAGAATAACAAGTAGTTTTCAATGTTGAGGTGTTGTTGTGTTGTAATGTTGACATTACCTTTTATTGGTATAGACAAATCTCAATACCACAACATCTCACCATATCACCATAACACCACCTTATGACATCATCACAACAGCTCCCAAAGAGTGAGCGCATAAACAGCAAGAAGCTCATCGACCGCCTCTTCAAAGGAGGCGGAGCAAAGTCGATGTCTGCCTTTCCGCTGCGTGTGGTGTTCATGATCGAGGATGGCGACGCACACGAACCGCTCGCGCAGATGATGGTGAGTGTGCCGAAGCGCTTCTTCAAGCGCGCCGTGAAGCGCAACCTTGTGAAGCGACTCGTACGCGAAGCCTACAGACGCAACAAGCAGGTGCTCATCGACACCCTCCAGACCGTAGAACAGCGCAAGACGCTCTCGCTCTGCTTCATCTGGACCGACCACAACCTGCGCAGCTACGAGGAAGTGGAGCGCAAGACAGCAAACCTGCTGCAGCGCATAGCAGAGAAGATTGGCAAGGACATGGCAGAAGAAGCCGAAAACGTAGAGCAGTAATGAAAATCTCACGTTTGTTCTCGCGATGCGCCCATTACATCTCTCGCGCACTGGTATGGCTCGCCATACTCCCCATACGCTTCTACCAGGTCTGCATCACGCCCTACACGCCGCCCTCCTGCCGCTTCACGCCGACATGCTCGGAGTATGCTCGCCAGGCACTGCAGAAACACGGCTTCTTCAAGGGCATGGCGCTCGCCATCTGGCGCATACTGCGCTGCAACCCGTGGGGAGGCTCAGGCTACGACCCCGTGCCCTAAAAAGCCCCTCCCAACCCTCCCCGTCGGGGAGGGCTTAGTTACCGGCAATAAGACCTCCAAGGCTAAATATAAGTCCTCCAAGGTTAAATAGTCCTCCCCAAGGCTTAGAAAGGCCTAAAGAGGCTTAGAAAGGCTTAGACGCTCCCTAAAAGGCGGCTTAGACGCAGCCTTAAAAGCTAAAAATAGCAATCATCAAAAAAACAACAGCAATAATGACAAAGAATTTCGTTGAAGAACTGCGCTGGCGCGGTATGCTCGCGCAGATTATGCCCGGCACTGAGGAGTATCTCAATGCCAACATGGTGTCTGCGTATCTGGGCACCGACCCTACAGCCGACTCTCTCCACATCGGTCACCTTTGTGGCATCATGATGCTGCGCCATCTACAGCGCTGCGGCCACAAGCCCTACCTGCTCGTAGGCGGTGCTACCGGTATGATCGGCGACCCCTCTGGCAAGAGTCAGGAGCGCAACCTGCTCGACGCTGCTACCCTCTACCACAACCAGGAGGCTATCAAGAAGCAGGTGTCTAAGTTCCTCGACTTCGACGGCACAGAGCCTAACAAGGCTGAGCTCGTCAACAACTACGACTGGATGAAGGACTTCACCTTCCTCGACTTCGCTCGCGAAGTGGGCAAGCACATCACCGTCAACTACATGATGGCGAAGGACAGCGTGCAGAAGCGTCTCAACGGCGAGGCTCGCGACGGTCTTTCGTTCACAGAGTTCACTTACCAGCTGCTCCAGGGCTACGATTTCCTCTACCAGTATCAGAAGTACGGCGTGCGCCTGCAGCTCGGCGGCAACGACCAGTGGGGCAACATGACCACCGGTACAGAGCTTATCCACCGCACACTCGGCAACGACGCAGAATGCTACTGCCTCACTTGCCCGCTCATCACCAAGAGCGACGGCAAGAAGTTTGGCAAGACCGAGAGCGGCAACGTCTGGCTCGACCCGGCTCGCACCACTCCGTATGCTTTCTACCAGTTCTGGCTCAACGTGAGCGACGCAGAGGCTGAGAAGTACATCAAGATATTCACCGACCTCGACAAGGAAACCATCGACGCGCTCATAGCCGAGCACAACGAAGACCCGGGACGCCGCGTTCTGCAGAAGCGTCTGGCTGAGGAGGTGACAACTATGGTTCACTCTCGCGAGGACCTCGAGACCGCTCAGGAGGCTTCAAACATCCTCTTCGGCAAGGGTACAAAGGAGACTCTCCAGAAGTTCGACGAGGCTACGCTGCTCTCTATCTTCGAGGGCGTGCCCCACTTCCAGCTGCCGAAAGATCAGCTCGGACAGCCCGCTGTAGACCTCTTCACACGCGACGACGTGAAGATCTTCAACTCTAAGGGCGAGATGCGCAAGCTCGTGCAGGGCGGCGGCGTATCGCTCAACAAGGAGAAGCTCGGAGCGTTCGACCAGGTGGTTACAGCCGAAGACCTCATCGACGGCAAGTATCTGCTCGTGCAGCGCGGCAAGAAGAACTACTACCTCATCACAGTGAAGTAGTCATTCCGAAACAACGGTTAACGATATAAAATGTGGGGTAGGGCGACTCGTTCGCTCTACCCCATATATGTAAAAAAACAGCAGATTCGTTTGGCTGTTTTTACAAAAATGCGTATCTTTGCAGTCGCATTGTCCTATGGTGTAATGGTAGCACAACAGGTTTTGGTTCTGTTTGTGGTGGTTCGAATCCGCCTAGGACAACGTTTAAGGAGGCTCTTTTAGGGTCTCCTTTTTGTTTTTATAAGTAGCGGAGGTCTCCGGCCTCCGCAGCAACCAACAACACTAATGGAATTATTGCTGTCCGGTAAACAATTGATTCCCCTTATATTGCCTTGTCTGTCAACGTTTCATTGCAATATTTACTAAAGGGGCTTGCCATATACAACCAATCAAAACATCGTTACTTGCGTTATATAAAAGCGGATTAAAGCGGATTCGATGGGTGCCTTCAAGGGGGTGCACTTGTCTCAAGTGCACCGACCAAGCAGTGCACCGACCAAGCAGTGCACAGACCAAGCAAGCAATGCACCGACCAAGCAAGCAATGCACCGACCGAGCAAATGAATGCCATCTGCTTTGTTGGTGCAGCTGAGACAGCTGCACCCCCTGGAGGTTAGTGTACGGTGGCGGTGGGGGCGCAGCCATCCGTAGCGGAGGTCTCTGGCCTCCGCAGCAACCCCACTGTCTGAAGCACGCCGCGAATGTTCTCCCACGCAATTCACTCAATAGTATTTAAAAATAAGTTTATGCAAAAAAATATACCATATCTCCCAGCAGGCGTGTAATGCGTTGTTGCGTAGTGGGTTGAAGGCTGGCAGATAGCAGTTTTATCTACCAGCTATCTACCATCCGTCGCAGTCATCTACCAGCCTACGCAACCATCTATAAGCCTCTAACCCATCTTTCAGCCTCCACAGCCGTCTATCAGCCGTCATACCATCTACCACCCGTAATATCATTTTAAATGCGGCAGAGCTAACTATATACGCTCTCCTATGACAACAAAAAGGGAGACCTTCCCAGGCCTCCCTTTCCAACTTGATTTTCTATTAAATTTTACCAAAATGATTTATATGCAATATTATATTAGTATATTGCCTTGTTTAGAATTCGTCGTCTTTGAACGGATGGTCTTTGTCCTCCTCAACGATGCCGAAACCATCGTTCTTCGTGTCACCTGAAGGAGTCCAACCAGACACTTCCATGATGCTTGTCGGCTCCATGTTTATGATTTCGATGGAAGGAGCTATATATTTCTTCTTCATAATTATCGTTTTTTTTACTTGATAACCACTTTCTTGTTGTTGATGATGTAGACGCCCTTCGGCAGGTTGTCGGTGTTGCTGCTGTTCATGCGCATGCCGCTCACGTTGTATACGGCGTTTGCGTTCTTTGCAGTCTCCTCAATCACCTTGATGCCGGTAGACGGACCGTCATTCTGTTCAACACGCATCTGCAGAGTCTCACTCGACGGAGTGGTCTCGCGCAGCCATGTGCGGTAGCTCTTGATGTTCTTGTGGTCTACAGCTGTGTGAACCATATCTCCAGAGTTATGCAGTATGTATGAGTCGGCAGGAACGACAGTCGGTTTCTCGTACGAACCGTAGTGTATCATACCGTTAGTGTTCTCTTTGTCATCGTACTGCAGCGTTGCAGTCTGGTCTGTATAGCCGATACCAGTCACGGTATATACAAGACCGTTGATGTGCTTTGTCTTCTCACCGCCTACATTATAGTTGCGGTTTACAGCTGTCGGCTGCTTTGTCGGCTTGATGATGTACGGCACGTTCTTCTTGATAAGAAGATCGTTCTCAGTCTGCATGTTGAAGTATATCCACTTGTCCTCCAGACGGCTGAATCTTGCAACCTTAGCATCTGTGCCGAATGCCGCCTTCACCTGGTCTGCAGTCATATCAACCGGCAGAATGAGTGAGTTCCACTTGTCGGTAGTGAATGTGCGGTGGAACACCATTGTAGCCTTGGTGAGGTCGCGTGAGTCGTCGAGTGTTTCGTCCTCATCGAGCACGAGGAACTCCTCAGGGCAGTCGGTTGATGTGCCGTCCTCGTTGATGTCGCTACCCAGCGCCAGACCGTATACCTTTATATTGTCGGCGAGGTTCAAGCCGCCTACTACCGTTAGACGTACCTGATTGAACGACTTTGTAGGCTTGAGTGTAGCGTACTGCTTTCCGCCCGTACCGATTACATCTGCACCGAGCACCTTCCAGTCGGTCAGCTCCTCCTGATCCACGCCGTTAAGACAAGTAGTAAGCTTTATTGCCTTGATAAGCTTTACGCCCAATCCCAGCTCTTTATCCTCGCTCACCATGATTATCTTCTGTCCCTTGTCTACAACCTTGCCCACGTTTACAGTTACGTAAGCTCCATTTGCGCTGATGCCGAGCGGGAATGTCAGACCGGTTTCTATGCTGTTGTCAATCAGATTGCTTATTCCGTTCAAGCCGTTTCCGATGTTCAACACAGAGAATATATTAGTTTTATCACTATCCCAATTGATAGAAGCGTTTGTGCCGTCCATAGACACCAGTTCTGTGCCGTAGAGCGCATTGTTTGAGGCGTTGTCCATCTCGTCGTCGCAAACGTATGCATAGTAGATGTTCGGCTTAGCGAGGTTGGCATCGATCACTCCGCTGTTGAAGAGCACTATTTCGTCGAAGTCGGTGCCAGCCGGCACGTCGATGCTCATACGCATCTTCTGTGTGTCCTCAGAACCGATGAGTCCTGCCGAGATAGCTCCCCAGTGGGTAGCTACGCCGCCCGCAACTTTCTTTCCGTCCTTGTAGAGCTGTATGTTGTACAGATTGAGAGCCTTCAGATCAAGCACGGTAGAGTTGAACGTAACTACGAAGCCTGCCTGCATCTTGTGTGTCTTGTCGATGTTCTTGTTGAGTGCCGACTTGTCTACCGACTTGATGCCGATGATGCCCGTGTTCTCTACCAGCGATACGCCAGCCTTAACGCTTGCATAATCGTTTAGCGACGAGTTGAGAACGTTGGAAGCGTTCTCTATGCCGCCGAATAACTGCAGCAGTGCGCCGCCGTTATTGCCGCTAAGCTCATACTTTGTCTCGCTTGCGTTGTTCGTGAGCAGCGTTACGCCGTGCTCAGCCGGGTCGTAGTAGGGTGCGTAGTGTATTGTTGTAGTCTCGGTGCAACCGTCTGCTGCTTTAGCCATGAACGTATAGTCGCCAGGCACGTAGATGTTTGTCACCATGCCAGTCTGTTCATTGAGCGAGATGTTAGAGTCGGCAGGCTGACTTACAAGACGCCATGTAACCGGCACGCTTGCGTTGTGAATCAGCTGATACTCGTTGTCGCATCCGCATACGTCGCGGCTTGAGTTTGCCTCGATAGCGCAGTGGTGGGTAGCCAAATCGGGAGCCATGCGCACAAAGGCGTAGTTGACCGTTGTTGCACCTACTTCTAATTTGACACCACCGAAAGTTAACTTAGCCTTTGAAAAGGGCTTTGTTGACTTTATAACGACTTCAGCATCTTCTTTATCTTTAATAACACCAAGATTAAGAACATCTACATTTACTGTATGATTTTCCGTTTCTATATCATGCTTAATACCCAAGAGATCAGTTTTATAGTCTTTACTATATAAAGTGATTTTGGTATAAGCTCCTAATCCGAGGCTTAGACCATCTTTAACTTTGTATTTGAAGCCTATCTCTGTGCCAGCAGGGAAAACCTCCTTGCCATCTGTAGGAGTGGCTCTAACTTCTACTGATCCTATATTATTTAAAACAGAGTTTGTAAGGTCTTCATCATATAATTTTTCGTCACCGCTCAATGTTATAGTCTTACGGTTATAATCCTTTACATAGTTCTGGATACCATTCTTCTTATTATTGGTAACAGTATACTCACGAGCCTTGCCTACGAAAGCGTACTTTACGTTAAGCACTTCGCCTACGTTTGCCTGAACGCCCATGAGATAGAGCTGCACCTCGTCGAAATCAGCAGGTGCCTCTGCCACAAACGACTTTGTAACCATATTGCTGCCAGGGATGGTGAGCAGCGAGAGGCCAAGACCGGTGATGTTCTGTCCGGTCTTAACGGCAACCACGTCGCTTACAGCCTTGCCGTCTTTAAAGAACTTGATGCCGTAAAGCGTAGAAACGTCTACTTTAAGGATGCTCGCGTCAGAGCTTGTGCAGATTGTGAAGCCTGCCTCTGTGCCCGCAGCATAATAGTGTTTGCTATCCTTGATGCTCACAACCGGCGATGCAACCAAGGTTGCTTCTACAAGACCCGGGAATGAGGCATGGTCGTCCAGGTTCTCGTTGCACAAGTTCTGAAGGTTTTCTGTACCTGCTAAAACTTTCACACCGTCACCGACGCTGTTTATTACACATCCCGGACCAACGAGTGCTCTACGGTTGTTAAGATAATTAGGAGCTGAAGGGTCTGTATCCTGATATACAGTCTTTACTTTCGTACCCCTCTCATTCGAGTTTACAGCCACTGCAGGCGATGCCAACAATAGGGCAGCTGCAATGACACACATTTTTAATGTCAATGACTTTAGATACTTCATGATTATGTTATAGTTACTAATATTTATTGCACTTATCTTGAAAAATCAAATCTTACTGAAAATCGTTGTCCTAAAATCTTTTTACATGGGTAAAATCTGTTTCTGGGTGCAAAATTATCAAGCTTTTCCGAGCAACTGCGCGCTTGGTAGCCGTATGGTAGTCTTTAGGTAGATTTTTTATAATGGCAAGAAGTGTATCTGTCGAACAATCAGCTGTTTATGCTGTTCGTAAAAAGACCAATAGTAGACATTAAATACAATAGGACTAAAAATTTTCTCTATATTATTATTTAAAATAAGAAGAAATTACATAACTTTGTAGCAGTTAATTCCCCAATACTGAAAAAAAAGCTATGAAACTATTATTTTTAGTGATAACTTTTTGCGCGCAAGCCTTTGGAGTAGTTAATTTTTCCCCCCCCCCGTACTAAAACAAACTCTCTGTTTGCACGCCGACAACGATGAGCTGTACGAACGCTTGGATTCTGTAATAGCTCATCGTGCAGACTATTATGCTCAGAAAGATAAGAAGATAGAGCAGATAAAACTTGGCTCTGCATACGTCACCGACAAGGAAGCCAAGTTGCAGATATACGAGCGACTCGTGGACGAATACTCTCCGTATATCTTCGACTCGGCTATGGTGTACACGCATAAGGGTATCTACCTGGCAAGGCAGACCAACGATTCTGATTGCTGCAAGAAGTTCGAGATCATTAAGGCGCGTCTGCTTGTCTTCCGTGGCTTCTATGTTGAGGCAAAGGAGATACTCGACAATATCGAGGTGCCGCCAACCGACCGCCGACTCAACTACCTCTACAACTCTGCACAAAGCGCGCTCTACTTAAATCTGAAACTTTCGACCCGAGACACCGAATACAGTCCGCGCTACGACCGGCTCTTCCATAAGTATATAGGCGATGCCCTGCTGTATAGTCAGCAGAAAGATGCGCAGTATTACTATATGAAGGGTGTGCAGCTCGCCTATTCCAACGGCAAAATAAAGGACATCGAGGCGTGCTTGAACAAAGCCATGTCGCAGTTGAAGCCCGACAGCCGGCTGTACGGCATGGCGGCATACGTTATGTCGAAGGTCTACGGCAGACATCATCAGCCCGAGAAGCAGGAGCGTTACCAGCTCCTGGCAGCCATCAGCGACGTTATGTCGGCAACCAACGAGAGCCTGGCGTTGCAGGAGGTGGCTCTGAGACTATACAAGCACGATGTTCGCAAAGCACAGCGCTATATCAATGTGTCGCTGAACGACGCCAACGTGTTCAGCAGCAAGTTGCGACGCGTAGAGCTTTACTCCAATCTGCACACCATTCTATCTGCCTATAACAAGGAGCTGGAAAACAAGGGCAAGTGGCACATCGCATTTACGATATGTATCATAGCGCTGCTGCTGGTGATTGCTTTGGCGATGCTACGTATCAAGCGTAAAAACGGCTTGCTTAAAAACAACGAGAAGAATCTGAAGGCTCAGGTCGAAGAGCTTAGCGCCACCAACAGCAAGCAGAAAGAGGCAAACGACGAACTCGCGAAATCGAACGACAAGTTTGAGCAGACCAACGCCAAGCGCGAGTATATGGCGAAATCGTACATCAGTCTGTGCTACCAGTATATCGAGAAACTGGAGAGTCAGCGCAAGATGGTGATACGCAAGATAAAGGCCAATCAGCAGAAGGAGCTGCTGAGCATACTCTCCTCGTCGAAGCGCACCGCCGAGGAGAACCATACCTTCTTCTCGCAGTTCGACAGCATCTTCCTCTCGCTCTATCCCACGTTCGTCAAGGAGCTGAACACGCTGCTCACGCCCGAGGCGCAGGTAGAGCTGAAGGAGAACAACGAGCTGACGCCCAGCCTGCGTGTGGCTGCGCTGATAAGGCTCGGCATTACCGAGAGTTCGATGATAGCCGGCATACTGTCCTATTCGCCGCAGACCATATACAACTATCGTTCGGCGCTGAAGAACGGCGCCATAGACAAGGATAGCTTTGAGGAAAATCTGCAGCGGTTGTGTATTACAGCATAGCTGAAACACGATTACCGCGTAGCAAAAACATCATTACAGCACAACGGTTATATTGTTACCAGTCCGCGGTAACAATATAACCGTTGTTGTTTAAAGGGATATACGTTGTAGTTTTAGTAGACAGAACGACTACTTCACTTGCACTTTGCTTGTGCTGACGCCGTCGGCGAGCTGCTATTATGAAACTATACTCAGCTGCGCCCCGTTACTATTTTCTTTATCTCGAACAGTTTGTTGAGCGCTTCTACCGGCGTGAGGTTGTTGATGTCGAGACCGATAATCTCGTCGCGAATCTGGCAGAGCACGGGGTCGTCGAGCTGGAAGAGCGAGAGCTGCATGCCGTTGCTGTTCTGCTGACCGACTATCTTGTGAGTCTCCACGCCCACGCTGGCGTTGTCGGCTTCGAGCTGTTTCAGGATGTGCTCGGCACGCTTCACGACCGAGCGCGGCATACCCGCTATCTCAGCCACATGAATACCGAACGAGTGCTCCGATCCGCCGCGCATCAGCTTGCGCAGGAAGATAACCTTGCCGTCAAGCTCCTTCACCGACACGTTGTAGTTCTTTATGCGCTTGAAGTTCTTCTCCATCTCGTTCAGCTCGTGATAGTGGGTGGCGAAGAGCGTGCGCGCCTGCGCCTTCGGGTTCTGGTGAAGATATTCCACGATAGCCCAGGCGATGGAGATGCCGTCGTAGGTAGACGTGCCGCGGCCCAGCTCGTCGAAGAGCACGAGCGAACGCGGCGTCACGTTGTTAAGGATGTTAGACGCTTCGGTCATCTCGACCATGAAGGTCGACTCGCCGAGCGAAATGTTGTCAGACGCTCCGACGCGGGTGAATATCTTGTCGACGACACCCACATGAGCCGAGTCGGCAGGCACGAAGCAGCCCATCTGCGCCATGAGCGTGATGAGCGCCGTCTGGCGCAGCAGCGCCGACTTACCAGCCATGTTCGGACCGGTGATTATCATTATCTGCTGCTGCTCAGTGTCGAGCTCGATGTCGTTGGGCACGTACTCCTCGCCAAGCGGCAGCTGCGTCTCGATGACGGGGTGGCGTCCGGCGCGTATCTCGAGCACGTTGTCGTCCTCAACCACCGGGCGCACGTAGCGATGCTCCTCGGCAGTCTTTGCGAACGAGAGCAGACAGTCGAGACGTGCCACGATGTTGGCGTCGGCCTGAATCTGCGGTATGTACGCCTGCATATCGGTGACAAGCTCGGTGAAGAGACGGGTCTCAAGCACCAGAATCTGCTCGTCGGCACCCATAATCTTCTGCTCGTACTGCTTCAGTTCCTCGGTGATGTAGCGCTCGGCGTTGGCAAGCGTCTGCTTGCGTATCCACTCCTGCGGCACCTGGTCCTTATACGTGTTGCGCACCTCAAGATAGTAGCCGAACACGTTGTTGTAGCCCACCTTCAGCGACTGTATGCCGGTCTTCTGCGCCTCCTCCTCCTGAATCTTCAGCAGATAGTCGCGACCGCCGCGCGAGATGGAGCGCAGCTCGTCAAGCTCAGGCGAGAAGCCCGCAGCAATCACTCCGCCCTTAGCCACAAGCTGCGGCGGATCCTGCTGCAGTTCGCGGTCGATGCGCTCGTACAGCGCCTCGCAAAGATTAATCTGGTCGCCGATGGAACGTATCTCGGCGTTGTCGTTGGTGAGGCACGCCGCCTTGATAGGCTTCAGAGCGCCCAGCGCATACTTCAGTTGCACCACCTCTCTGGGCGACACTCTGCCCACAGCCACCTTCGATATGATGCGCTCTATGTCGCCTATGCGGTGCAGATGCTCGTCGACGGTCTGTCGGAAGTCGGGTTTGCGGAAGAACGTGTCCACCACGTCGAGGCGCTTGTTGATAGAAGCCACGTCGCGCAGCGGGAATATCGTCCAGCGGCGCAGCAGACGTCCGCCCATCGGCGTGCAGGTGCGGTCGATTACGGAGAGCAGCGACACGCCGTCGTCCTGCATCGACTGCAGCAGCTCAAGCGAGTGTATGGTGAAGCGGTCGAGACGCACATAGCGGTCGGCGTCGATGCGAGCAAGCGACGTGATATGACCTATCTGCATGTGCTGCGTCATCTCAAGATACTGCAGGATGGCTCCAGCCGCTGTCACGCCCAGGTGCAGATGGTCTACGCCGAAGCCCTTCAGCGTTGCGGTGCCGAAGTGTGAGAGCAGCTTCTGTCTTGAACTCTGCTCGGTAAGCATCCAGTCGTCGAGCTCGAACACGCACCACTTCGAGCCGAAACGCTCCTCAAACTCGCGCTTCAGCTGTCGGTCGTAGAGCACCTCTTTAGGCTGAATGCTGCTCAGAAGTTTCTCTACGTAGTCGAACGTGCCCTCACCCGTGAGGAACTCGCCCGTAGAGATGTCGAGGAACGCCACGCCGCACGCCGTCTTAGCCATGCACACCGCCGCCAGGAAGTTGTTTTCCTTGTAGTTGAGCACGGTGTCGTCCATAGCCACGCCCGGCGTAACCAGCTCGGTGATGCCACGCTTCACGAGAGTTTTCGTGAGTTTCGGGTCTTCAAGCTGGTCGCATATCGCCACACGCTTTCCGGCACGTATCAGCTTGGGCAGATAAGTGTCGAGAGCGTGGTACGGAAAGCCTGCCATCTCGCACGCAGCAGCGCTCGGGTTCTTGCCGTTGGAGCGTCGCGTCAGCGTGATGCCGAGTATCTTCGACGCCTCTACGGCGTCGTCGGCGTATGTCTCGTAGAAGTCGCCGCAGCGGAACAGCAACAATGCGTCTGGGTGTTCTTTCTTAAACGTATAGAACTGTCGCATCATCGGCGTAAGTCCGTCGTCGTTCTTTTTCTGAGCCATGTGTTCTGAGTTTTTTTTATTTGTTTATCTTATTGTTATTATTAAAGTTTTAGAACATGAGCGCAAAGTTCACGCCCGCCTCTTTGCCGCTATAGAACGGAGCGCCGAAAGCCACGGCTTTCTTCACGCCGCGCTTGTGCTCCTTGAAGAGCTTCGGATAGAGCCAGTAGGCGAACTTCGTGGAGAGCATGCCCACAGCCGCACCAGCCACTACGTCGTTCACCCAATGGCGGTTGTTGTGGATGCGCAGATAAGCCACGCCAGCAGCGAGCGCATAGCCCGTATAGCCTATCCACGGCTTCGAGGCGCGATACTCCTGCCAGAGAAACTCGGCACACATGAACGAGATGGCGCTGTGACCAGACGGGAAGGCGTCGTCGTCGGTGCCGTCAGGACGATGCTCCTTGAACGCCAGCTTCGCCGCCTTCGTGACGGCAACCATCGTAACAGCCGACATGCCGAGCATTATGGTGCGGTCGAGAAAGCTGTGCTGCGCCTTCACGCCGCAGACATCCAAGGCGTAAACCGCCGCTGCGGGCGCAAACCGCAGATAGTTGTCTACGCTCACCTTCTTGCTTTTCTCGTCGGAGAGCTTCTCCTGCGACCACTTGCGAAACTGCTTGCCCCACGCTGTTTTCACGCAGAGGGCGCCGCCAACGGCAGCCACGCCGGGCACAATCCATTCGGCAGGGCGCACACGGTGGGTAGGGTCGTTGTATTCGGTAACGGTGACATACTCGCGGCGCGGCATTATCTCAGCCGTTGTGGGGGCTGTGCCCACGCTGAACATAGTGTCGGCGTCGCAACCCGATGCCACAGCCTCTGTGTCGGGCGGCAGAATAGCGGCAGAATCGCATGCTATAACCACGTCTTGCGCCTGCGCAGCAGACGGAGTGAGCATAGCGAAGCAGACCAATAAGAGGTAGAAAAATCTCGAAAGAGTTGTGTTGTGTATCATAAGAGATTAAAATTTACACATTAATTTATATGCCTATAAGATGCAAAGGTACTGAAAAATAGCTTAAAAGTGAGTCATAATTTTATTTATTTGGATTTTTCTATGTACTTTTGTCGTATATGAAACAGAGAATATCACTACTTATTATATTCATCTTCTGCCATCTTGCGCTGATGGCGCAGGCAGGTTTGGATGTTTCCGGCGAGACCGACGGCGGCGACGGCACCGATCTGCCTGCCTTCGTGCCGCTCGTGAAGGTGGGCAAGGCTCTGTACGAGGGCGACAGCATACAGTATGTAGAGCTGAATCCGCTCGCGGTCTACCCGCAACTGGTTTTCAAGAACGACAAGCAGCGCCAGGCTTACAACCGCCTTGTGGCTAACGTGAAGAAGGTGCTGCCGATAGCGAAGGAGGTGAACCACATCATCATCGAGACGTACGACTTCCTGCAGACGCTGCCCAACAAGAAGGCGAAGGACGAGCATCTGAAGCGCGTGGAACGAGGCATCAGAGCCGAGTACACGCCACGAATGAAGAAGCTCACATACTCGCAGGGCAAACTGCTCATCAAACTGGTCTACCGCGAGTGCGACTCGTCGTCGTATCAGCTGGTGCAGGCGTTCCTCGGTCCGATACGTGCGGGCTTCTACCAGGCGTTCGCGGCGCTCTTCGGCGCTTCGCTCATGAAGAAGTACGACCCGAACGGCGCAGACCGATACACGGAGCGAATAGTAAGACAAGTGGAGGCAGGACAGATTTAGTTATTAATTTTTAATTATTAATTATTAATTATTAATTGGGAGGGGCTTGAGTTTTGAATTTTGAATGTTGAATTTTGAATTGTTGCCTGCGGCAATTTTGAGTTTTGAATTTTGAATTTTGAATTGTCGGCTGCGCCGATTATGAATTGTTCAATTAGGAATTACAAATATCACCACGACACCATAACAAATCTCACCATCTCACCACCTCACCACCTCACCACACCACACACACCATTAACAACATTATAATTTATGAAGAAGAACAAAGGATTGATCATCACCATCGTGGTGATAGTGTTAGTAGCTCTTTGGGGCATATTATCGTATAACGGACTTGTCGGAATGGACGAGAACGTAAGCAACAAGTGGGCTAACGTAGAGACGCAGTATCAGCGTCGCAGCGACCTTATCCCTAACCTCGTGAACACCGTGAAGGGATATGCTAAGCACGAGAGTCAAACGCTTGAGGCGGTTATGGCGGCACGCTCGCAGGCTACGCAGGTGAAGATAGACCCGTCTAACTGCACTCCGCAGCAGCTCGCGGCTTATCAGAAGGCGCAGGGCGACGTGACGACGGCGCTCGGCAAGCTGCTCGCCATCACCGAGAACTATCCCGACCTGAAGGCTAACCAGAACTTCCTCGAACTACAGTCGCAGCTCGAAGGCACGGAGAACCGCATCAACGTGGCTCGTAAGGACTTCAACGACTCTGCAAAGGAGTATAACACATCGCTCCGCCGCTTCCCACGCAACATCATCGCTTCGATGTTCGGCTTCGAGAAGCGCAACTACTTCGAGGCTGAGGCTGGTGCAGAGAAGGCTCCGAAGGTGGAGTTTTAGGTTTTAATAGTTGACGAGTTGACAAGGAGATTACATCTTTTTAAGTTGACGAGTTGACAAGTCAACATGTAAACGGGTTAATAATAATATGAAAATAACACGAGTCATAAGCCTACTGATTCTCTCTCTCGTCGCAACGCTGACGTTTGCGGCGGGCGAGGCGAAGCAATACACGCTGCAGGACGTGCCCAACGTGCGTCTGAGCGATGTGCGCCAGTATGTTTCCGACCCGTCGCACATTCTCTCTGTCTCGGCGCGCGACTCTATCAATGCCGTGCTCGGACGGCTCGAAGCCAGCACGGGCATAGAGACGGCTGTGGTGATGCTGCCCAGCATCGGCGAGGCAGACATCTTCAACTTCGCGCACGAACTGTTCCGCCAGTGGGGCATCGGCAAGAAGAAGAGCGACAACGGACTGCTCATTCTCTTCGTAGCCGATCAGCGTAAGGTGCGCTTCACCGTGGGCTACGGCTTGGAGGGCACGATGACCGACGCCATGTCGAAGCGCATACAGATGCAGCGTATGGTGCCGCGCTTCAAGGCGGGCGACTGGGACGGCGGCATGGTAGACGGCGTGAGGGCTGCGGCGAAGGTGCTCGACGGCACGATGAAGCCAGAACCTGCTGACGACGACGGCATGATCGGGGCGCTTATCGCAGTGGCGGTGATGGTGGGCTTGGCAATCTTCTTCATCGCACTGCTCGGCGAGAAGCAACGCTGCCCGAAGTGCCGCCACAAGGGCGTGAAGTGCGTGGCTCGCCAGACGCTCCGACTCACTAACGGACGCCGCGTGCGCCGCTCTACATTCATCTGCCCCCACTGCGGACATACCTTTACTCGCGACGAGAACATCGACGACTCGGGCAACGCCGCCGCCTTCATAACCGGCGCAATGCTCGGCGGCATGGGACGACGCGGCGGTGGCTACGGTGGAGGCAGCTTCGGCGGAAACTTCGGTGGCGGTTCGACGGGAGGCGGCGGCGCAACGTCGGGATGGTAATGAGTTTTGAATTTTGAGTTTTGAGTTTTGAGTTTTGAATTGTCGGCTGCGCCGATTAAGAATTATTCAATTTTGAATTATGAATTCGCGACTCTCAACACAACAACTCAAAACTCAAAATTCAAAATTCGCGAAGCGCACAATTCAAAATTCAAAACTCAAAATTCAAAACTCCTATATGAAAATAACAATCATCAACGGACCGAACCTCAACATGCTTGGCACACGCGAGCCGAGCATCTACGGCAACACCTCTTTCGAACAGTATCTCAACCAGCTCTGCCGTCAGTATCCAGATGTGGATATCGACTACTATCAGAGCAACATCGAGGGCGTGCTCATCGACAAGCTGCAGGAAGCAGGCTTCGAGTCGGACGGCATCATCCTCAACGCCGGCGCATACACACACACCTCTGTGGCGCTGCTCGACTGCATCCGCTCCATCAGCGCACCGGTCATCGAGGTGCACATCAGCAACGTGCATAAGCGCGAGGAGTTCCGCCACAAGTCGATGATGGCGGCGGCGTGCCTCGGCGTGATAAGCGGCTTCGGCATGAACTCCTACCGACTGGCTCTCGAAGCGCTGCTCGACTGGACCGCAGAGCGCGACCCGATGAAGGAAGACTAAGCTGCGCCGTATAATAAACCAACTCATAGTGCGTGAACGCACGCTATAGCAGACAAACAAACATCATGACAGAAGAAATCGACAAATACGTACGCGAACACACCTCTACCGAGGGCGACTACCTCTACCGCCTCTATCGTGCCACAAACATCCACACCATACACGGACGCATGGCGTCGGGACACCTCCAGGGCAGACTGCTGAAGATGCTCGTCGAGATGGTGCAGCCGCAGAACGTGCTCGAAGTGGGTACGTTCTCGGGCTACAGCGCCCTTTGCCTCGCCGAAGGACTGCCCGAAGGCGCACATCTCTACACGTTCGAGATAAACGACGAAATGGAGGACTTCACCCGACCGTGGATAGAAGGCTCGCCCTATGCCGACAAGATTAGCTTCATCATCGGCGACGCCAACGAGAAGGCGCCCGAGCTGGGCGTGACGTTCGACATGGCGTTCGTCGACGGCGACAAGCGCACGTATGTGGAGACATACGAGATGGTGCTCGCGCTGTTGCGACCCGGCGGATTCATACTCGCCGACAACACGCTTTGGGACGGACACGTCACCGACCCAGCCTACGACCACGACCAGCAGACGCTGGGCATACGCCGCTTCAACGACTATGTGGCTGCCGACCAACGCGTGGAGCAGCTCATACTGCCAATGCGCGACGGACTGACGCTGATTCGCAAGAAATAGCGCACCCGCTTGTCTGATATTTACGTGTTTTAAAAGTAAAAAAGTAAAAAGCTAATGCCGTAGCCTCCTACTATTTGCATCGTTATCTATTAAAAACCGTGTGATTAATATTTATTAACGCGAATTGTTAATCTTAAACCCCATAATACCACTACTTTTGTAAGCAGAGAGTAACAAATAATTAACAAAAAGTAAGTTGCGTATGGAAAAATTTACACGACAAGCAGCAGTTGCATTGTTCTTCGGATTGTTTGCAACATCCACACAAGCAAAGGAATTCTCCTATCTTGAAACCTTCGACGACGAGACAACGTTCAGCGCAGGCGGAACATTGCCCGACGGATGGCTCGGCGACGCATCGGCCGTTCCCGTTCAGCGCTTCGAGGGATCGTATCTCGGATCGGGCAACCACTCCGGTTCGTATGTGCTCGGCACGATGGCGTCAAGCGCCATGGGTCGCGACAGCTGGGTATACACCCGCAAGCTGACGCTGAAGGCAGGCGTAGCATACACCGTGAGCTACTGGCTGCACATGCCGGGTGGCGTGGCTCCTGCTGCCTACAACAATAACGTGGCGCTCTACGTGGGCACCGACCAGACTCGCGAGGCTGCCACAACGCTCGTAGGCGAAACCGGCAAGACCGTTCTCAGCGAGTGGACACAGCAGACATACACCTTCACCCCCGAAGCCGACGGCGAGTATGCTTTCGCGATAAACATAACCAGTCAGCTCTACAACTCGGGCTACGTAGCACTCGACGACTTTGAGGTTACGGGCGACGAACCGGGCGGCAGCACCGTCGACCCCGGCGACCCCGATAAGGTGGTTTGCGAACTGCCCTACTCGCAGTCGTTCGACAACGAGAACAAGGACTACGACGGCACCACATACGTGCCTAAGGGATGGCTCGCAACGGGTACGTCTACCTTTATAACTGCCAATACCGACGACCTCAAGGCTGCCGACGGCACCTATTATCTTATAGCTCCAGAAAGCCGCGTGCAGCGCGACGACCGCCTCTATACGCCTTACTTCCACATGCAGGCAGGCGTAGAGTACACAGCGTCGTTCTATCTCTACATGCCGGGCAACCTCGACTACGGACATGCCAGCGACTTCAGCTTCACCGTGGGCGACGAGCAGGACTCTGAGTTCCATACAGCGCTGCTCACGCTCCCGCGCTACACCAACGAGGCTTGGACAAAGCACACCGTGAAGTATACGCCTGAGGAAGAAGGCGACTACTGCTTCTCGTTCGCACTCGGCGGCGAGGACGCATACGCCGGCGAGGTATGCCTCGACCTCTTCACCGTTACATCGCCCGACGCTAAGGCAAAGCCGAGAGCCGTGTTCTCGTTCAACGGCTATTTCGACCTTATGAACAGCAAGCTCATCACCTTCGAAGGCTCTAAGGTGCAGATGGTAGACCAGAGCACCGACGCCGACACTTATCTCTGGGAGGTGCCGGGCGCACAGCCCGAGACTTCTACCGAGGCTAACCCGACGTTCATGTTCCCGCAGGACGGCGACTATAACGTGAAGCTCACCGTAACCAACGAGCGCGGCGAAAGCTCTACATCCGAGAAGGTGAGCGTAGAGCTTGTAAGAGGCGAGAAAGCACAGCTGCCTATTGGCGTTTCTAACCCCAACGAGGACCAGCTCTGGATACGCAGTAAGGTGCCTTCGTTCGCTACAGCTTCGTGCGACTGGGTTACGGGTGCCAACCACTACTACAAGCACTTCGCCGAGCGCTTCGACCTTCCGGCTGGCAACGAGTACGCCGTGACGAGCGTCACGCTCTATCTCTGCTACTACAACTTGGCAAGCCGCTACTACAACGAGCAGTCTGTTGAACCCGTTAGCATCGTGCTCTACGGCGAGAAGGACGGCAAGCCCGACACTTCGAAGGAGTTCGGTCGATACACCTCTACAATGAAGGGACTCTTCGGCACACTCGGACTCTCTGAGGCTGAGATGCGCGGCATACAGTTCGACAAGCCTATCGTTGCCGACGGACCGTTCTACGTTGCCTTCGAATTCTCTGACGGACTCTGGTTCGACGAGCCTGACGCTAACCTCTCACGCACAGAAGTTGGCTTCGGCGGATTCACTCACCGCAGCAAGGTTACAACGCTCTACGTTCAGCCTACAGCCGTTCCCGAGACATCTACCTTCGTTCCCGACGGTTCTTACTGTCCGGTTGACGCTCTCGACCCCGAGTACAAGGGCGTAGGTCTCAACCTCGTGGCATGGGCAAACGTGAAGGGCTCTGAGACATCCGTAGCTCTCACCTCAGACGGCGCCGTAGCCTTCGACGCTCGTCTCGACGGCGACCTTCTCACCGTTAGCGGCACACACGTCGGCGAGACAGTTCTCGTAAGCGATGTCGCAGGCAAGACCGTAGCCGCTGCAAAGGCTTCTGCAGAAAGCACAGCGCTCAGTCTGAGCAACGTTCCCGCCGGCCTCTACATCGTGAAGACCGACCTCGGAGCAAGAAAGTTTGTGAAGAAATAAAACTCTGACTATCACCCGTTTCATTGCTGACAATATACAGCAAAGCAATGATTAAATACAGTTTTAAACAAGGTTGTTTTAAACAACCTTGTTTAAAACGAATAAATTGTGTAAATTTGCATTATCTAACCGTTAATGCAAATTTTTTTTATGGCAAATAAATTCGAATCTCCCTTTGTCTTTGGCGTACGTGTAGAAGGCGACACTTTCACCGATCGCCGTATAGAGACCGACCGTCTTAAAGCCAATTTCACTTACGGAGTGAACACCATACTTATTTCTCCGCGTCGTATGGGTAAGACTTCGCTTGTCGACCGCGTGTGCTCGCTTGTTGGTAGCGATGATATTCGTATTGCGCGTATAGATGCTTTTGGTACACGTTCGGAAGCCGACTTCATAAATGCGTTTGCCACAGCTGTTGTACGTGCTACTTCCTCCAAATGGGAGGAATGGATGGAGAACGCCAAGGTGTTTCTTAGCCGTTTTGTTCCTAAGATTAGTTTCGGCATGGATCCTTACAATGATTTCTCTGTATCGCTTGAGTACAATGCCAGCAACAACACAACCGAGGAGGTGTTGCGTCTGCCGGAGCTGATAGCACAGGAGAAGGGTTATAGAATAGTGGTGTGCATAGACGAGTTCCAGCAAATAGGAGAATACCCCGATTCGCTGACATTCCAGAAAAAGTTGCGTGGCGTATGGCAGTTGCAGTCGCATGTAAGCTATTGCTTGTATGGCAGCAAGAAACACATGATGGAGCGAATGTTCCAAAACAGCAGTTATCCTTTCTATCGCTTTGGCGACTTGTTCTATCTGGGCAAGATAAGCGAGGCCGATTGGACAGAGTTTATATGCCAGCGTTTTGAGGTTACTGGCAAGCATATCCCAGAGCAACTGGCGCAGTCGATATGCCGTGTCACAGACCGCTACTCTTCTTATGTGCAACAGCTCGCATGGCTTGTGTGGCTTCATACTGATGATACAGCGACTGAGACCGACCTGCAGAATGCTATAGACCGACTTCTTGATGCTTGTGAGCCGCTCTTTATACAACAGACAGAAGATATGTCTTCATATCAAATGAACTTCCTTCATGCCATTGCCAATGGCGTTAACACGGGATTCACGCAATCTGCTGTTCTAAAGAAATACCAACTCGGAACTGCTGCCAACATCACCCGACTGAAGAAGTCGCTTACTGAAAAGGATATTATTACTACTGTTGCTCCAAAAACTCTGGCAATAAGCGATCCCATACTACAAATGTGGTTAAAGCGGAGGGTGTGGAGGGAACAATAACGCACAAAAAAAGGCATGGCTCAATAAAAGCCATGCCTTTTTTGTGTATTATTCCGCTGTTCTTTGTGTATTATTCCGCTCTTTTTTGCGTGTTATTCCACCATTACCTTCACGCTATGCACGCCGTCCGCCATATCAAGCGACACAACGTATAGTCCGTTGGGCAGAGAAATGCGCTCTGTCGCGCCGTTTGCGGTAGAGCGGTAAACTGTAGCTCCCGTAGCGTTGCAGACGCGTACGGCGCCTCTATAGCCCTCTACGACAATGTTTCCGTGCTCAGACCTAATGGTTGCTTCGCTGCAGCCGGTGTTTTCTATGCCGGTTACGCCCGTTACGGTCACGAGTTTCGATATTCCGGTAGAGAGATTGCCGCCGTTATAGTAGCTCGATACCTTATAAACGTGCGTTCCGTTGGCTACGTCGGTGAAAGTCTTCTCGTGCTTTGTGGTGTAAGCCGCCGCCTTTCCGTCGCACTCCACGAAGAAGCTAGTAGGGTAGAAGAGGTCTGTCGATGCGTTGAACTCGAACGAGGGCGCCTCTGCGTAGTCTACGCCGCTGTCAGCAGCCGGCATGCTCAGTGTGGCTCCGACATAGAAGTTGCCTGCGGCGTCAGCCGACTCCACGAAGCGTCCGTCGCGCATGAGCAGGTTGCCGAGCGCCGGCGTAGCCTCTCTGGTCTTGTCGCACGCCACGCTTACCACGCCCTGAGTGCCTACGCACTTCACAGCAGTCCAGTAAGTCTTGTCTGCCTTTATCGTTACGGGCGTTGTGAGCTTGAGGTCGCGGCGCTGTCCCGAGGCAAACTCCTTTATGTTCCTTTCCGAAACAAGCGTCATGTTGCTTCCGTCGGCATCGCCCTCGTATATTCTGAACGAAGCCGTGAGCTCCGACGGACCCTGCGACGGGAAGAACGCCATGCGCGTAATCTTTGCACCTACATAAGTGCTGAGGTCGCGCGGCGTGTAGCAGTTGGCAAACTCCACGGTCTCGCCGTAGCAGTCGGTAGTGACGATGTTGCCGCTGAAGATGTCGGCGCGCGAGAGTGCAGCCTCCGTGCTCCAAGAGAGTTGCACCGTGTTGCCGTCAACAGACGCCTGCACCGACTCCACTTTGTTCGACGGCACCATTATAGTAGCCGAAACCGGGTGCGAAAGTCGCGAGTCCTTATATGCTACATCCACCTGATAAGTCATCTCCGTGCCACCAAGCGGCGTGCTGTCCGTGTACGTCATTGCGGTTGTCTCGGCAATCTTCTTGTTGTTTCTGTAGACGTTGAAGTGATCTACGCTCGCTGCGTCTACCCCTTCCAGCTTCCAGGTCAGAACCACATTGCCGCTGTTCGCTACAGCTTGCAGTTGCTGCGGTTTCACCGGCTCTGCGAGGTGCGTAAAGCTGAACCCGATCTTTCCGTCGCGTTCGTTGATTTTGCTGAGCTGGCGATAAGACGATCTGCCGTCGGACGATTTCGCTGAAGGCAGCGTGTTGTCGCCGAACGCCGTGTGTCCGTATTCGCCAGGGAACGGGCAGGCACCGCTGTTAACGTCGCCGTAAGACGACGCGTTCTTGTCAGGATCGACGCCAGCGTCGGAGCATACCGTGTAAAGTCCTTGCGGATATGTCGCGTTGATTGTGTTAGCGATGAGTTTGTCCTTAACGATATTCTCTCTGACGTGATAAACAATGAGTCCGTGTCCTGGCAGACTGCCGTCGAAGGTGCCCGTATTCTGGCGGTTCTCCATGAAGAAATACTCGCCCGGCGTGCCCGTCTCCATGCGGTAGGCTGCGGGCTGCACGTCTGCGGCAGGCATGTCAGCCACAACGGTGTCGTTGTTGAGCGTCACGGGGTTGGTCCATCCCCACACATACTTCTGCCATCCGTTGATGCCCGTAGGACGCGAACCGTATTCGCCGCTCCAGGCGCCGCTTCCGAGCAGGTCCCAAACGCCCGTTCCGCAGAACTCTCCGCCGGACGATGCGTAGTCGGTATCGTAGAAGTCGGGCGCACCGAGAGCATGTCCGAACTCATGGCATATAACACCTATCGTACTGATGTTTTTGGCGAGGCATTCAGGCTCTATGGTGTAGCGTCGAACAGACACGCCGTTGAACGTCTGTCCGTAGATGATGGCGCTGTGCGACCAGATGTCGTTGGCGTCGGCAGAAGCCTCCTGACCCGTACCCTGGTGAATAACGGCAAGTCCGTCGAGAATGCCGTCGCCGTCGTTGTCGAAGTCTCTCAGATCGAGCGTGTCGGTGACGAGTTTCAGAGCGTCATATATCATGTATGGCGCACCGTCTGGTCCGTATGTGCCCTTAGGCTTCGGCAGATTAATCCAGTCGGTGACGGTAACATCGATGTCGAGCTTGCCATACGACTGCTGCAGATAGTAGTCGCGGAAACTTCCGATGCCTTTATATCCGTTCTGGTTCATCATCTTGTCGAAGTCTTCTCTGGCGAAAGTTGGCTTCGTGTCGTTGTAGTTTACGAGCAGCAGAAGAAGTTTGTGCTTTCCGGTGGCAGGAAAAGTGCCGTCGACAAGCATCTCGCTGCGACTGTTATGTCTCGAAGGCGCTTTCTTCATCTGTTCGGCAGAGAAGCGCAGGTTTTTCTTTATGCCATGCTTCAGCGCAAGCGCCGAACTGTTGTCGTATACCAGGTCGGAAGCTACGAGATTGCCCTTCTTGTCCTGACGTGCGAACGACCAATAGCCCTCCGTGTTTCGCAGCAGCGTGTAGCCGTCCGTTGTTTGTGCCCAATGCAAGTGCTCGTCTCCTTTGAGGCAGATTGTTACCGACTTGCCGTTCGGCTGCATTACGCTAATCGGTTTAGGGTATGCAGGCATTGCAGCCGCCTTGCTGACTGGCGACAGCAAGGCGGCTATTGAGAATGCTAATGATAAAATGTTTCTGTATTTTAGCATGATACGTGTATGTGTTTGTTTGTGTTCGGTTACTTCACAACCACCTTCGTGCGGTTGTCGCCCGCAACCACCATGTAGACGCCCTTAGGCAGCGGCATGTGCAGTTCGGTGCCGGTATAGTCGGCCATGAGGCGTCCTGCGAGGTTGTAAACTCTCACGTTGGCTGCGTTTGCCAAGCGCACTTCGAGCGCACCGTCGCCGCCCTTAACCGTTACATCGCCGTCAGAAGCAAGGCTGTGCACAGCAGTTGCACCCTTCTCCGTCACCTTGATATCCTTCACTCTGAGATACTCGCGGAATCTCTCCGAGCAAGCGTAGAATGCGAAGTAGTAAACTCCGTCCTCAGGCACGGTGAACTCTACCGAATAGCTCTGCGGAGCGTCCTCCTCGGTGTCGGCAGAAAGCTCGTTGAGGTTGAGCAATACATCCTCCTGCGCCACCGGAGTCTTGTCTGCGCCGAAGGTTACGGCAAGCGACTCCTTGTATGTCTTCGAAGAAGAGAAGGCGCTGAAGCTGAGCGTGTACGACTTGCCCTTCTTATAGTTGATAGGAGGCGAGATGAGCCAGTCGTCGGCGCTGTTCTCCTGACTGTACGAATACACAGCCAGTCGGTTGTCGATGTCGTAAGCCCATGTGTAGTTGTCCTGATTCTCGTCGAGAATCGTGAAGTAGTTGTACATATCGGCAGCCGTCTTGAACGTTCCGTCGTAAGGCACGTCGAGCGGTGTGCCTATCACGATGTTGTTCGACATAGCCGTTTCGCCCTTGGTCTTTCCAGCCCACGCCGTCACCTTATATACATAGCGAGTCATATCGCCGGGGTGGTCTTCTTCGAAGCTGCACTCCTTCTGCTTTTCAGACACGGTGATTTCTCCCGGATAGCGCACCACGGTATACGTTAGCGAAGCCTTGTCGATGACGTGTCCATCGACGCCGATGGTAGGCGCATCCCAAGTGAGTGTGGTGTGCAGCCCCTCGGCTGTGAGCTTTACGTTTGACGGAGCCTTCGGTGTGTCGTAGCCTGCGAAGATAGGGCGCAGAATGGTAGGACCGTCGCCCGCAGCGTTGCTCACGTATATGTTCAGATCCTGCCAGCCCGTGCGCATATCCTCCATGCGTTTGCTGAACTTCTCTCCCGGTTCGAGCTCCTCCTCAACGAACGGAATGCTGCCCTTCTGGATAACCAGCTTCTGCTTTCCGGTGAGCGGAGTGCCGTCGTAAGCGGTTTTCGGCATTGTCATGCTTATAGTGCCCGAGTTAGCGCCCGGCGAGTCGGTAGTCCAATCGAAGTCTTCGACGATTGCCGGCGCTTTCATAGCCGGCTCAATGAAGAAAGCACCCGGACCTTGCAGCTCGTCTTCGATGTAAGCCACGAGACTGGCTTCGGCTGTTGTGGTGTTCACCTCGAACATAGCCACGTACGACTTGTAGAGATACATGCTCGAGCTTTGGAACATCCAGTAGAGTTTGCCAGTCGAGTTGTTGAAGAACATAGACTGGTCGTAGGTAGAGTTTATGAACGAGTCGCCGGGAAGCAGGTTCGTAGCGTTGATGCCGCGAATCATTGCCACCTTTCCGTCGCTCTTTCGTATGCGACCCAGATAGACATCATTGGTCTGCTTGTTGAGATAAGTGCAGAAGAGCTCGCCCTTCGGACTGCACGCCATTGCAAAGAACTTGTAGTTGCGGTCCTGCATATCGCCGAGTCGTGTCATCTCGCCCGTTTCGGGGTCGACGCGCACCACGTAGGTTTCGGTATAAGTCTCGTCGAAGCCGTAGATGCAGTTGGCTGTGGGGTCGTAAGCGAGCGAAGTGGTTGTGCATTCGCAGTTGTCCTTCAGCGTATGTTCGGAGAGAAGCGTGTATGTCTTAGCGTCGTAGATGCGCCAAACGGGCTTCACGTACTGGCTTCTGCTGCTGAACTCGTTGGCGTATATCTTTCCGTCGTGATAGACGCAGCCGCCCAAGGCGTCGATGCTGAGCAGCGGAGCCGTCTTGTCGGGCACGAAACGGTTGTCGTATCCGAACTCATAGAGGCCCGGAGTCATGTATTTGTCGATGTCTATCTTGCCCCATGTTATCGAACTGACGAGTTCGACGCCCTCCATGCTGATGCGTTTGAAGTAGTCGTCCGCATAAGCTGTTGCCGACATGCCTAATGCTATCACAACGGCGAGCGCTTTCTTTGCGCCCGCCATGAAGTTGAAGTGTCCTTTCATATACTTAAATAGTGTATGTGTGTGGTTTGATATGATGAAACGTATACGCTTACCTACTATTTCAGCACCTTCAGGGTAGAAGTCTTGCCGTCTGCGCCTACGGTCTTAACGACGTACATGCCGCCTGCAAGACCCTCTACAGCCTCTGCTATAGAAGCGGCAGCCTTGTTGCAAACCAGACGACCCGAAGCGTCGTAAACGCTGACGCGGCTGAAGCCTGCAGCAGCGCCGTTCTCTACCTGCTCCAAGCCGGTAGTAGCGCTCACGTGGTAGACGCGGAGGTTGTGCATGCTCACGTAGTAGTTGGAGTTGGTTACGTGGAAGCCGATGTTGTAGTTGCCGTCCTCGCTGAGAGTGAACTGGTCGGTCTGATACTCTGCAAATCCGTTCTGCTCCAGTCCGTAGTATTCTGCCACGGTCTTGGTCTGAGCGGTCTTGGTCTGTCCGTTGCCGATGGTTACGAAGAGGTTGTTGCCGTAAGTCATGCTGGTCTTCAGCTCGTACTTCAGCACGTAGCGCTCGTTAGCCTTAAGCTCTACAGCCGGCGAGATGAGCCATTCGTCAGCCACCTTGGTGCCCTTGCGGTAGTCGTAGGTGAAGATATCAGAGTAGTCGTACTTCCATGCCTGGCAGTCGCCCTCGATAACCCAGTCGGCAGCCTTCTGACGGTCTACGTCGAACTTCTTCACGAGCGTTACATCGCCCTGCAAGTCGTCGAGATTGACGGTTGTAGACACCGCTTCCGAAGCGTTTCCGTCCATATATGCCTCAGCCTTGTATGTAACGTGTCCGCCGAAGAACGAAGGAGTATATACATAGCTGCCCGTCTCGCCAGCCTTCTGGTTGTCTACCGTAGCCACGAGATTGTCGCCGTCGTAGAGACGCACGCTGAACGGCTTGTTGAGAGCCACGCCCTCGGTGTCGAGCACGGGGTTGGTCCAAGAGAATGTCACGTTCTTGTTCTGGAACGACGGCTTAGCCTCGAAGTTCTCCACGGCGCACGGCTTAGCCTTGTCGGCAGCCTTCACTTCGATGCTCACGAGCGAGAACTGTCCGTTGTCTGCAGACGGCGTAGTGATATGGAATCCGAAGAAGGCGTTGCCGCTCTTTTCAGCCACGATGCGCATGGTAGTCGATACATTCTCGGCATTGGCGCTCACGGTTTGCTCGCCCAGCACGGTAGTCATCGACGTAGCCTTTGCAGCCTCGCCCATAGCCACTGCGAGGTTGTCGTCGTCGAAGGCGCCCTGGCGTTTCACGGTGTATGTGAGGAAGTAGTTCTGACCCTCAACCAAGCCCACAGCCGGCGAGAACAACCAGTCGTCAGCCGGACTCTTTGCCTCTGCCTTGCCGCTGTCGTATGTTATTCCGCTGATGCCTTCGCTCACGCCCCACGTCACTCCGTCGGCGTTAGCGTCAGCGGCAGTCCAGCTTGCCATAGGATCAGCCGCGCTGAAGTCGTCGCTGAACACGGTTGTGCCGGTCTCCACCACCTCGTTCTTCGTCTCGTCGATGCCGAACGCTGTGAGGATTACGGCGCTGTTGGTCATCTCTGCGGTTGTAGTGTTGTGGAACGCGAAGCGGTAGACGCCGCTCTCCGTAGGCTCGAAAGTAGCCTCGTTCACGTTGTAGCCAAGCTGTTTGAGTTCGAGAATCTGCACGGGCGAGAAGTTCTCCTTCTCCAGGCTTTCGCCCTTGCCCACGCTGAGCGTCATGTGGTAGTTGTCAGACGGGTTGCCGAAGAGCTGCACGTTTGTAGCCACCTTATACTTGCAGCCCTTAGTGAGCTGCACGGCAGGCGATACGTAAGCGTCGTCAGCATCCGACTGTGTTGACGCCATGCCCACACCCGTTCCAGAGAAGAACTGCCATGTGTCGCTGTCGTCGTTATAGTTGCACGTTGTCCATCCGTCGCAAGAAGCCGTGAGGTCGACAACGTACGGGAAAGAATTTACAACAAGAGGTTTGTCGGGTTCAGACGCCCCCTTTTCTGTAACAGAGAAAGTGAAAAGGTTGCAGTCGTATGGAGCGTAGTTTTCCGTAGTAGTAGCGTTCAGGGCGAAGTGGTAGTCGCCACTTGCGTCCACCTTCACCTCAGTGGTGATGGCAGCACTCGGGTCGTATGTGGTAGGAATCGGCGCGAGTTCGCCCAGGGATGTGTAAGTAGTAACATCGTCGGCAGATGTGCCGATGTTCAGCGTCAGCGTAATATCGCTGTTGCACGCCGCAAAGGTAGTCACCTCGTAGGTCTTGCCCGCTTCGAGCTGTAGCGAAGGCGATACGTACCAGGCGTTGGTGTTAGGCGTGAACGTACTGCTCAGTCCGACGCAGTCGTAATACTTGCCTCCGTCGTAGAAGCCGTGTGCTTTGGTCTTTGCCTCCCAGGTCTTTCCGCCGGTGGTGAGCTGGTTGATACTTGTCCAGCCTTCCTGACTCTGACTGAAGTCTACTGTGTAGGGCACAGCTTGCTGGGCTTGTGTGTTCATGGTAGGAGCCGTGACAGCACAAACTACTGCTGCGCAGGCATAAAGTAAAGTTCTCTCCATATATTTATGTTTAGGATTAAAAATCATAAAACGTCTACATGTAGGTTAATGTTCGGACATGTAGATAGGTAACATTACGTAGGCAAAGGTATTGAATTTAAATTAAGAAAACGATATTTTGCAGACAAAAATTATTATTAAAACGTATAATGCTGTCAAAATAACGATTTTGACAGCATTATACTTATAAATTGACATTCTTTTTTAAGGAAGCACAACCTTCTTCACCGTTCCGTCCGAGTAGCGCACGATGTTCATGCCCTTCTGCGGCGTAGTGATGCGCTGTCCGTCCAAGGTGTAGCGCGCCACCTCTCGGCGGTTGGGGTCGGCGGTAGTGGGGTTGAGAGCAGTGGGTTGCGGTCGAGGCGTGATGACTACGGGGTTGTCGTCGTAGCCCTCAAGCAGGTGGAGGTTCTCTACGGAGCACACCTCCGTAGACTGTTCGCCTATCCATCCGCACATCTGCAGCACGCCGGTCTGCACACGTATGAAGTCGGCGTGAGCGAGCTTCACGGGCTTGCCGTTGCGGTCTACAGCCCAGTCGAGGTCGAACGTGTTGTACGTCGGGTCGTCCGTAGGCGCGGCGTCGACGTAGCCGTACGAGTCGGCAGCATAGCGGTAGCTTATCCAGTTCTGCGGATTGTCGGCATCGGTGCCGTCGCCTCCGCGGTTGATGGTGTTATCGGGCAGTCGCGATCCGCGGAACGTCAGCTCGTCAGCGTCCGCCCACGTGGGATAGTACGACTGGTTGTGGAACACGTTCTTCATCATGTAGCCCACGGTGTCGCGCTCAGCGCCGTTGCAGTCGGTCCACTCGGCGCGGAACCGTATGTAGCGGTCGTACACGGAATAGGGCTGCGTGTGCTCGCCTTGCTCGGCGTCGGGACGCTGGTAGGTGACGGTGACGTTCGGCGTAGAGGTGGTGTAGTATTCGGAGCCAGCCAGCTCGTACCACTCGGCTGTCTCGGGCGACGTGCCCACGCCGGCGTACACTATGCCCGGCTCTATCGACCCGCCGATGGTGGCTGCGCCGTATATGGGGTCGGCGGCGGCGTAGTAGGCGTTGCCGAGGATGCGCAGGTCGGAGCCGCGCTTGTTGGCTATCGGCTCTGTGAAGCCGAAGGTGATGTAGCCGCCGAAGGATCCGAGCGTGACGGGGAGGTTGTCGGCGAATTGCGCTTCGCACGCCTGAAGGCGTTCGGCGTCGCTCATCGTGGCGTCGATGGCGGGCAGCATGCCCACGAACTGACCCGGTGCGGGGCAGTATTCGAGCACCTTTACGTGTTGTGTTGTCTGTGCCGCTGCCAGCATGGGCAGGGCGAGGAGTATCATTGTTGTTTTCATATTCTTGTTTTTTTCCAGGGGGTGCCTTCAGGGGGTGCCTTCAGGGGGTGCACTTGTCTCAAGTGCACCAACCAAGCAAATTGTTCTGCGTTCCGTGGAAATATATGTCCTCCCACAGATTTCAGATTTACACAGAAGTTTAGCGTGCGCGTTCTTCCCACGGAAATGTCTTTTGCTCTGTTGGTGCACTTGAGACAAGTGCACCCCCTACAGCGCCACGAAGCGGCTGGGGTTAACGCCGCGCAGCAGATAGCGGTTGAGCAGTGTGCCGGTGGGGCTGAACTCGTAGACGTAGCCGTTGGTGGCGTAGGCGCGGGCGTCGGAGACGTACATGTGGGCGGAGAAGGGCGAGATGTAGATCGCATAGGGCGACTGCATCGAGGCTATAACGGAGTCGGCAGCGGCGTAGTCGGCGAGACCCTCTGTGGCTGCGAGCGAGGGCAGAGCAATGGTGTGCGTAGAGTAGGCGTACTCGCCCGTTATATGCGAGTAGGCAGAGCCGAGACAGTAGAACCTGCCCTGCGCTGCGCAGCAGTACGTCGACGGGAAGTCGTAGACGCGGAACTCCTCCGAAGCCATATTCAGCACCACGGTGTGCGGCGGCGTGTTGTACATATCGCCCGCAGCATTGATGCACAGCCATTCGCGCCACTGTGCCACCGCTCCGTACAGATTCTTGCAGCCCGTGTCGATGCGCCGCAGCTCGCGCATGGTCTGCGCGTCGACTACCGAGACGGTCTGCTCGTAGCCGTGGTCTTGCGTCTGCGTGCTGTAGCCGCCCGTGTTGGCTACGTAGAGGCGCCCGTCGTAGTAGGCGATGCCCTCCGGCTCGTAGCCCACGTGGCAGGTGTCGACCACGAGCTTCGTGCGCAGGTCTATCTTCGCCACATAGCCGTGGTCGGCGTACGACGTTACGTAGAGGAAGCCGCGCCCGTCGGTAGCCAGACGGCGGTTGTTGGGTATGTTCTCCGTGGCGTCGATGGCGGTCCCGTCGGGGCGTATGTACTGCACGATGTTCGACCAGTTTACGGAGATGGCTATCAGCGTGTCGTTCACCTGCAGTATGTCGTTAGCCGTGTCGCCGAGTCGCTCGCCGGGGTTCTGCTGTTGAAACCAATGATTGGTGAGCACGCCGTGGTCGAGCAGCGAGATGGAGGCGTTGTTCATGCCCCACAGACCCTCGCAGAGGATGAGCAGGCGGTCGTCGTTGGCTGTAGGCTCGCCCTTCGTGGGCGTGTCGTCGGCTGGTTCGAGCGAGCAGGCTGCGAGGAGAGCGGAGAAGAGAGCGCAGAGGAATGATTTATATATGGAGCAGATGTTCATAAATTGTTTTATTGATTTTGCAAAGTTACAATATTTAGTTGTAAACCGCAGGTGCAGCCTATGCAAATATCGTACTCGTAAACTTCACCGAAAATCTTCATTCTGGAGAACCGGAAACCCGAAATAGAGCGTTTTTGAACTTTCGGCAGGCCCGAAAACCATAAAAACCGACACTTTTCGATGTAAAACGATGCGTTTTGCAAACTTATCGTGAGACTTTACCGTGTAAAAGCATAGCTATTACCTTGTAAAAGTATAGCTATTACATGGTAAAGTCTCACGAAATGCAGGGTTTTTCTGAGTAAAAAACTGCACACTTTCTGATAAAACGCTGCAACGGTCTGTAACATAAATGCTTACGGCTGCACGCTCAAAACTCGCGAAAAACGAGCAACAGATTTTGTTTTTGATTTTTCGCGAGATATGAGCGGTCAGAAACGGCAAATATCGTCTTGGCAAAAAGTGTGCCATACTTTTTTAGAACTGCCATTGCACGGTAGCCTTCCAGTTGCGTCCGGGCATAGGGTAGCGCTTTACCACCTCGTGGCGCGAGTCGCCGAGGTTGTTGCACTCCAGGGTGGCTTGCAGCGAGTGGCGTCGTATGCGGAAGCGCTTGTTCAGCTTCAGGTCTACGGTTTGCCATGCGCCCAGCAGGTCGTCGCGGTTGTTGGAGATGAGCGCAAAGCGTTCGCCCGTGTAGAGCCATGAGGTGCAGAGGCTCCATCCGTCGTAGCCGAGGTCTACTATCAGCGAGGCGCTGTGCAGCGGCGAGTAGGGTATGGTGTTGCGATACTCGGGGTCGTCGGGCGAGGAGTAGTCGCGGTCGCGCTGGCAGGTATAGTTGGCGTTGGCTGAGGCTGAGAACTTGCCCCACGAGCGGTTGTAGCCAACCGTTGTAGAGAGGCCCAACGACTTCACCAAGCCGAAGTTGACCATCGACCATCGAAACTGGCATTTCATCGGTATAGCCACAATCTTGTCCTCGATGCGGTTGTAGTAGGCGTCGAGGGCGAGGTGAAGGTGGCGGTCCTTGTAGTCGACACCGAGGTCGAACTGCGAGGTGTACTCGGGGCGCAGCTGCGCGTTGCCCACGAGCGTATAATAGAGGTCGTTTAGTGTTGGTGCGCGGAAGATGCGCTTGTGGAAGGCACGCACGGTGAAAGCGCGGCGATGCCACGAGGCGAGGAACATCGGCGTGAAGCGCGAGAGCGCGGCAGCACTCTGCGCGGAGCGTGCCGAGTGGTCGCCGATATGGGTGTAGAGCAGGGCTATGTTGCCCTCGAAACCGCGGTAGGAAGCGATGGCAGAGAGCAGCGACTTAGAGTCGAGACGGTAGACATACGCCGAGCGGTAGACGTCGGTCGTAAGGTCGCTCCAGCGCAGGTCGGTGCTCGCCGTCAGGGAGAGCCAGCTCGAGTTCCACGCTGCGGAGACAGAGCCGTACAGATCCTGCTGTCGGTAGTGGTTGTCGCAGTACATCGTGGCGGCGTTTGTCGACGGGTCTTGCAGATAGCGCAACCAGTCGTAGGCGTACTTCAGGTTGGTCTTCAGCGAGAAGCGCTCCCATGCGTGGCGGTAGGACGACTGCAGGAAGAAGTTGCGGTCCCACTGGCGGTCGGTAGAGTCCCACTGGTCGGAGAGTCGGCGCACCACCGGACCGGGCAGTCCGCGCTCCGAACTGTAATAGTAGGCGTGCGCCGTGAAGCCCTTGTAGAAGCCCGCCGCCTCGATGCGGTAGAAACTGATGTCGGAGTTGCGCCGCTTGCCCACGGTGTCCTCAGAAGCGCTCTTGAAGCGGAACGGATAGCCACCATCCGTGCGTTGATATTCTGCATCGACAAAGAGAATGTTCTTGAAGGAAAGGTAAGCCTTCAGCTTCTGCAGCCCGAACGAGCCCGTGCCGTATTCTACGGCGAGCGCAGTAGAGTCGGGTCGGCGCGTCTGCAGATAGACCGTAGCCGCCGAAGCATACTCCGACGCCGACTGCAGTCGCTCGTTGCGGTTGGCGTTGTAGAGCGCCACCGACTCCATATTGCTCAGCGAGTAGCGTCCGAGGTCAATCTGTCCGTTCTGCGCGTTCGTAATGCGTATGCCGTCAAGATACACGCCCACGTGCTGCGATCCGAGCGACCGCACGTTCACGGTCTTCAGTCCGCCCAGTCCGCCGTAGTCCTTTATCTGCACGCCCGAGAAATACTTCAGCGCGTCGGCGACCGACGTCGTCGAGAGATTCTGCAGCGCCGTCCCCGCAAGCGTCTGTGACGGGGTGAGATAATGAGGGCGCACGCCCACAACCGCCACGTCTCGAATCGTTTGAACCGAGTCGAGACGTGAGGTTTGGGCGTGCGCCGATATCACTATAGAAAAGAGTAGTATTATGAAGTGTATTATTCGCATAATATGGTTTTAGTTGAGAGTTGAGAGTTTGTTCGGTTGAGAGTTGAGAGTTGAAAGTTGAGAGTTATGATTACCATAATTGATACAGAAGTTTTGTGCTTGAATGCATAAACTATAGAGCATATCATAACTCTCAACTCTCAATTCTCAACCTTAAATTCATAACTCTCAACTTTCAACTTATTTTACAACGACCTTCTTGACTGTACCGTCAGAGTAGCGAACGACATTGACGCCGGTCTGCGACTTGCTGATGCGCTTGCCGTCGATGGTGTAACGTGCCACCTCATGAGCCTCTGCGGTTGTTGTGGCAGCGTCAATAGAGGTAGAAGCGCTGACGTTGATGCTGAGCGTCTTCTGTGTGCTGATGCCGTTAGAGCAAGCCTTGACGGTGACAGTGGTGCTGCCCTCCTTGAGTGCGTTAACGACCAGCTTGCCGTTCTTCACGCTGACCTCAGCCACGCTGTTGTCCTCGATGTTCTCCACGCTGATGACGATGGCGTGGCGGTTGTTGTCGGCGTCAGTAACGTCCACGTCTGCTTCTGTCTGCTCGCCTACGCCAAGATTAATAGCCTTAAAGTCAGCAAGTACGGGATCCTCGGTGTCGGGGAATACGAATACCTCAGGGAACCAGTAGTTTGCCTCCATGGTGTATTCTGCCAGTTGTGTGCCGTCGGCGCTGTACTTGCGAACGACGTTGTCATTGTATGACCATCCCTTCACGAGGCTGGTGTAGATGCAGTCTGTCTTCGGGTCAACGCGGAGCGCTGCACCGTAGAGTGCGCGACCGTCAGCATCGGTTGTATAGTCGATGAAGAGCGAAGCTTCCTGCTTGTCGATGTCATACTTGAACACCTTGTTGATGGTCCAGTCTTTCGATGAAGCCCAATAGATGACATTGCTCTGAAGGCTGGCGCAGAAGCAGTCAGGATTCCATGCGCCGCTTGACAGGACGGGCAGTCCGATGCCCTCGCCGAGTGTTAGAGGCTCAAGGTCGAGTGTTTCGGTATTGAAGCGTGAGATGCCCTCCTTGGTGCTCACCCACAACGATCCGTCCTTAGCCATGACTACTGATGCGGCTGTGCAGGGAAGCGTCTTTACGAGGGTGTTGTCAGCGCAGTTGATGACGAAGAGATTCTTGCCGTATTCGGTGGCAAGGACATAGTCGCCGAAGCGAACCATATTGCCGAACTGCGTGTTATAGTTCTCCGTAGACAGCACCTTCTTGGTTATCTCCAGATTGTCGAGGTCGAGCTCATAGATGCCCTCCGTGGTGCTGACGTAAGCGCGATGCTCGTCGATGCCGCAGAACGAACGTCCGTCCTCGTTGGCACCTCCGATGTTCTCAATCTGCTTCAGAACGCGCATTGAGTTGGCGTCGCATACGGTGATGCGTCCTCCGCTCACCTCAGCGCCCTTGTCCTTAGGCTGCTTGGCGATGATGTAGTAGCGGTTTGCCCATGGTGTGGCGTAGCAACCGGTGGCTCCGATGTTGTCAGCGCAGCGGTATGTCCACTCGCCGTTCTCAGAAAGATGGTTTACGGAAGCGTTCTGCGTGCCGAACCATCCCTCGTTGAGGACGAAAGTACCCGTAGAGTAGTCGGTTGTTGCAGGCAGATATTCGAGGTTGCCGTCGTATACGTTAGGCTCTGCGTCTCCAGCGAAATAGCTGAAGACGTAAGCGTCAACGCATCCGTCGGAAAGCGTACGTCCGGTGGCGCCGGTCTGTGACATCTGCAGCTCGTCGTCCGCCTTGTCAGCAATGTAATAGCTCCAGAAGCCCGAATACCATCCGCTGTTCCATGCGTCGCCGTCGCCATAGTCGGTAGCAGCCGACGTCTCGTACTCGTCAGAGGGCAGAGTGACGAAGCCGCAGCGCGGATAAACCTCCTCGGTCATAGTGGTGATGCTCACGAAGCGGTCGTTGTCAGCGTCATAGCCGATGCCGCCGATGGTGAGTCCATAAGAACTGGTGGAGCCCATGAGATAAAGAGCAGGGTCAGCCTTGGCGATGGCACGGATGAGATCCTCTCCGGTGGGGTTCTCCGTTGATTTCCAGCGATATCCCCAGACGAGAGTCTTGCCCTCGTTTTGTCCGTCAGCCCATTTCAGGGCAAGAGCGGCACGGCATTCGCCTTCGCCTGCCCAACGCTCTATCTTAGAGAAATCGATGCAAGTGGATGTTACTGCGTCGGCAGCCTTCTGGATGCGTGTGGCAACGGTCTGCGACACCTTTCGGGGTGCGCCCTGCACATGGATGGTGGTGGTCTGTGCGGCAGCAGAAAGGCTGATGCACAGAGCAAACATAATGGAAGTAAAGTTTTTCTTCATATATATTATTATAATTGTGTAATCACTACAGAATACATATAATCACAACTGGGCACAATTATGGCTGTCAGCCAAATCCTACCTTCGGGTCGTTGTAATGGTTTCGTCGTTCGCACCCAATCCTCGAGGCGCTCCTGAACAACCTTGGCAATACTCGTTTCGGCAGGTCTTCTGACTCGCCGCCCAGACGCGAACGCCTTCCCAAAGCATAGGAGGGTATGGCATTCTTGCCATACCCACGCATCCTGCAAGGTTGCTTTATATGAGGGTATGACATTCTTTCCCATACCCACGCATCCTGCAAGGAGATGCATAGCTTCAGTGGCTCTTTCGTTCGCGCCCGATATAAGGGCGGCTCACAGCTGCGGGACAGTTGGGGACTCTCACCCCATTCCCTTTTAATCGCACAACTCCCCCACAGAGTGTTCTGACTGGGAGCGTTGCGAACCGTTGCGAGTGCAAAGTTAAGTAATAATATTGAGAATCATGCAGGTAGGCGAAGTAAAATATATCTACGTTTGCTTCGCTTAATCGGTTTTTTCTGCTAACTTTGTATGCGAGATAACTATCTGTAGCAGTTTAACTAACACAAAAGTGTATGAAAATCTATTTCAATCATAAGGAAGAACTTTGGAATTCGTGGTCGCATGGTGCGGGCATTGTCCTCGGCTTGGTCGTAGGCACAGCGCTGCTCGTGTGGTGCGGTTGGGCGCGCAACGGCTGGGCTACAGCCAGCGTGATACTCTACCTCTTCGGTATGCTCTCGAGTTACATCGCCTCCACCGTCTATCACGCTCTCTCGGCATGGTCGCCCTGGAAAGAGCGTCTGCGCAAGTGGGACCACGCCGCCATCTACTGGCACATAGCAGGCTCCTATTCGCCCATCACGCTCGTAGCCCTGCGCGAGTACGGCTACTGGGGTTGGGCGCTCTTCGCCTTCATCTGGGCTGCCGCCATTGCGGGCACCATAAAGAGCTTCTCGTCGCTGAAGGGACACAGCAACCTGGAGACCATCTGCTACGTAGCGATGGGTTTGAGCGTGCTCGTAGCCTTCAAGCCACTCGTCCACTGCGTAGACCCGTCGGCTATCATCTGGATTATAGCCGAGGGCGTCTGCTTCATCACCGGCGCCGTCTTCTACGCTGTGCGTAAGCGCCGCTTCATGCACACCGTCTTCCACTTCTTCGTGCTCGCCGGCAGCGTCTGCCACATCATCGCCGTGTGGGATATACTGATGAGGTGGCTGTAGGGTTCTGAATTTATAAAAATATCGGGGTCACATCAATTTGATGTGACCCCGATATTTTTATAATATACATTGTTCAGTGATTTATCAATGCGCCTCAAGCCAGTTTGCGCCCCAGCCCGAATCGGCTACGAGCGGCACCTGCAGTGGGTAGGCGTTCTGCATTTCTTCTATTACGATCTTCTCTACAAGCTCTTTCTCCTCAGGCAGAACCGAGAAGTTGAGTTCGTCGTGCACCTGCAGAATCATCTTTGAACGGACACCCTCGCGGCGGAAGCGCTCGTAGATGCGCACCATCGCTATCTTTATGATGTCGGCGGCAGAGCCTTGTATCGGTGCGTTGATGGCGTTGCGCTCGGCGAAGTTGCGCACGGTGGCGTTGTGCGAAGTGATGTCGGGCAGGTAGCGGCGGCGGTGGAAGAATGTCTCGGCGTAGCCATGGTCGCGCGCCAACTGCTTAGCCTTCTCCATGTACTCATGTACGCCGGGGAACGTGCTGAAGTAGCCGTCGATGAGCTGCTTCGCCTCGTCGCGCGAGATGTCGAGACGCTCGGCAAGTCCGAAGACGGTGATGCCGTAGATGATGCCGAAGTTGGCACGCTTGGCCTTGGTGCGCTGGTCGCGCGACACAGCCTCTATATCCTCTTTATATATGCGCGCTGCGGTGGCGGCGTGTATGTCGTAGCCCTCGCGGAACGCCTCAATCATGTTCTTGTCGCCCGAGAGATGAGCCATCACGCGAAGCTCTATCTGCGAGTAGTCGGCAGAGAAGAACAGCTGACCGGGTTCGGGGATGAAGCACTTGCGAATCTCTTTGCCGTCCTCGCCGCGCACGGGTATGTTCTGCAGGTTGGGGTCGGAAGAGGAGAGGCGGCCCGTTGCCGTTACAGCCTGATTGAACGAGGTGTGGATATGTCCGGTGCGTGGGTTGATGAGCTTGGGCAGCGCGTCGACATACGTGCCGAGCAGCTTCTTCAGTCCGCGGTGCTCAAGGATATGGTCGACGATGGGAGCCTTGGAGCGCAACTGCTGCAGCACCTCCTCGGATGTTACGTACTGACCGGTCTTGGTCTTCTTCGGCTTCTCCACTATCTTCATCTCGCCGAACAGCACTTCGCCCACCTGCTTCGGCGAGGCGATGTTGAACTCGTGACCGGCGAGCTCGTAGATGCTCTGCTCTATCTGCTGCATGCGTTCGGTGAGCACCTTCGATGTCTCGGCGAGCGCACCGGTGTCGAGACGCACGCCGTTCATCTCCATCTCGGCGAGAACCGGCACAAGCGGCATCTCGATGTTGTAGAACAACTCCTCGACGTCGGCTTCCTTGAGTCGCGGCTTCAGCACATTGTACAGACGCAGCGTCACGTCGGCGTCCTCGGCAGCATAGTCGCAGACAGCGCTCGGCGGAAGGTCGCGCATGTTGCGCTGCGACTTTCCCTTCGGACCAATCAGTTCGTCGATATGAATCGTCTGATAGTGGAGCAGGGTCTCGGCGAGCGTGTCCATGTTGTGCTTCTGCTCGGGCTGCAGCACATAGTGAGCAATCATCGTGTCGAACATCGGAGCGGCAAGACGCACGCCGTAGTTCATCAGTACTTCCATGTCGTACTTGATGTTCTGACCTATCTTCAGAATTTCTGTGCTTTCATACAGCGGTTTGAAGATATTTACAATTCTTTCCGCTTTTTCACGTTCGTTAGGAATTGCGACATAAAACGCCTTTCCTTCTTCTATTGAGAAGCTCAAACCCACCAATTCTGCGTCAATTGCATTGGTTGAAGTGGTCTCCGTGTCTAGAACGAGAATTTTCGATGAAGTAAATTTTTCGCAAATTCTGCGCGCATCTTCCTCAGTTTCAATTAGTTGATAGTCGTGAGGGGTCGTTTTTAAGCTCTCATAGCTCGAAAATTCTGAACCAACTGCATCCTCGGTCGGATTTTCGGCAAATAAATCGAGTTGTAAATTAACAGATTTTTGCGGTTGTTGAGGCTTCTTTACAAACTTGTCCAAAAGACTCTTGAACTCGAGTTCGGTGAAGATTTCGGCGAGTCGTGCCGTGTCGGGCTCCTGAAGCTTCAAAGCGTCGAGGTCGAGGTCGATAGGAACATCGGTGCGGATGGTGGCGAGGAACTTCGACATGCGTATATCGTCGACAGCGCCCTCAACCTTCTCGCGCAACTTGCCTTTTATCTTTGCGGAGTTTTCGAGGATGGAGTCGATGCTGCCGAACTCGGCGATGAGCTTGGTGGCTGTCTTCGGACCTACGCCAGGACAACCCGGGAAGTTGTCGGCTGAGTCGCCCATCAGCGCCAGCAGGTCGATGACTTGGGTAGGGGAGTGGAGCTCGTACTTCTCGCATACCTCCTTCGGACCCATCGTCTCGTAGCCTCCGCCGTGGCGTGGGCGGAAGATGAACACGTTGTCGCGCACCAGCTGACCGTAGTCTTTGTCGGGCGTGAGCATGTATGTCTGTACGCCAGCTTCGCCAGCTTTCGTGGCGAGTGTGCCGATGACGTCATCGGCCTCGAAGCCGTCTACCTGCAGCACGGGGATGTGCATCGCCGTGATGATGTCCTTAATAATAGGTACAGAGGCGCGTATGTCCTCGGGCGTGGCTTCGCGCTGCGCCTTGTACGCAGGGAATGCCTCGTCGCGGAATGTCTTGCCATGGTCGAACGCCACGCCGATGTGCGTGGGCTGCTCTTTGGTGAGTATCTCGTTGAGCGTGTTCACGAAGCCCATGACGGCTGACGTGTTCATGCCCTTCGAGTTGATGCGCGGATTCTTTATGAATGCGTAGTAGGCACGATAGATGAGTGCGTAGGCATCAAGAAGAAAAAGTTTGTCCATGTTGTGAGATGGTGTTATGTTGTGATGGTGAGGTGTCTCCTCATCAACTTATTAATAATTATTAGGTGTAAAATTACAAAAAAAATGTCACTAATAACGGCAAATTCCGTAACTTTGTACGAAATATTATAACACAATGGATTATCTGTCAATTATAAAGCACCCGATTGAGTCGGAAATCGCCGATTTCATCACACTTTTCAATCAGTCGCTCTCGCACGAGGACGGACTGCTCGGCTCTGCGCTCGAGCATATCCGCAAGCGTGCAGGCAAGCGTATGCGTCCAATGCTCATTCTGCTCATGGCGAAGAACTTCGGACAGATAAACCATTCTACGCAGAATGCTGCCGTGGGTCTGGAACTGCTGCATACGGCTTCGCTCGTGCACGACGACGTGGTGGACGAGAGCGAGGAGCGTCGTGGTCAGGCGTCGGTGAACGCTACTTACGACAATAAGGTGGCTGTGCTCGTGGGCGACTATATCCTCTCTACGGCGCTGCTTTGCGTTGCTCGAACTCACTCTGAGCAGATAGTTACGTATCTTGCCGAACTCGGACGCACGCTCTCCGACGGCGAGATTCTGCAACTCTCGAACATCGGCAGAAAGGATATCTCTGAGGATGTCTACTACGACGTGATAAAGCAGAAGACGGCGGCTCTCTTCGAGGCTTGCGCTGGCATCGGTGCGCTCTCTTCGGGCGCTTCTGAGGAGGATGTGGTGGCTGCAAAGCTCTTCGGTCAGAATCTCGGCATCACTTTCCAGATTCGTGACGACATCTTCGACTATTACGACTCGTCCGAAATTGGCAAGCCTACGGGCAACGATATGGCTGAAGGAAAGCTGACGCTCCCCGTCATCTACGCTGTGAACAATGGTGGTGATGAGGCGATGCGCGAACTTGCGCTGAAGGTGAAGGCACGCACGGTAAGTGGCGATGAAATCGCGAAATTGGTGGCTTATACCAAGGAAAAAGGCGGTATAGAGTATGCTGAGCGCCGCATGTGGGAGTTCCACGCCGAGGCTCAGCGCTTCATCGACGAGCACGTGAAGCAGCCGGAAGTGAAGGAAGCCCTGCAGGCTTACCTCGACTTTGTGATAAAGAGAACAAAGTAATTAGAGCACCATTTCTTAGAGGCTAAGCCTCTTTGAGCCTTCTTAGAGCTAAGCCTTTCTAAGTATTTCTAAATAATAAGCCTCACTAAGCCTCTTTAAGCCTCTCTAC
>ERZ870052.3-NODE-3-length-69959-cov-7.406915_pt1 | contig 69959 bp, 52 predicted proteins | sample MGYA00520889_ERZ870052 | MGnify/ENA primary metagenome ERZ870052 (study PRJEB32232, sample SAMN07284988) | human gut metagenome | biome: human-associated habitat; material: feces | host: Homo sapiens | place: Tanzania | collected 2014-08-14 ...
GATTAGTTTTTGGCTTTAAATATTAGCATGTCAGCTTAATAAAGAATAGCCTTTCAGCTTAGTAATTAACAACAAACAAAATATGCTTAGAAGATTATCCTATTACTTATTATCAGCAGTCTTCGTGGCGGGCATTGCCGCTTGCGGAGGCCAGTCGCACGCCCATCTCGACCACGATCATGACCACGACCACGCCGAGGAAACCGAGCATCACGACCACGCTGTCGAAGAAGCAGAACACGGTGGCGAGGCAAAGGGTGCACACACCGACGAGATAATACTCTCTGCGGAGAAAGCCCGCGCAGCCGGCGTGAAGGTAGAGGAAGTGAAGCCAGGTACCTTCCACGGCGTCATACACACCAGTGGCAAGGTGATGTCGGCATCATGCGACGAGACCACCGTCGTGGCTACCATCAGCGGACGCGTGCAGTACAAGAACCACGTGAGCGAAGGCTTGAAGGTGTCTGCCGGCACCACGCTCTTCTCAATCACCTCAGCCGGCATGCAGACCGCAGAGGGCGACCCCGTGCAGCGTGCCCGCATCGACTACGAGCGTGCCGAGCGCGACTACACACGTGCCAAGATACTCATCAAGGACAAGATAATAAGCGAGAAGGACCTCGCCGTGGCAAAAGCCGAATACGAAGCAGCCAAGCTCACGTATAACGGCATGAAGCGCACACGCAGCGAGGGTGGAGTAGCGGTAGCCGCGCCGCGCGGAGGCTACGTAAAGCAGTGTCTCGTCAACGGCGGCGACTACGTAGAAGCCGGTCAGCCGCTCGCCATCATCACACAGAACAAGCACCTCTATCTGCGTGCCGAGATACCCGAGCGCCGCTTCAACGAGCTTAACAAGATACGCGGCGCCAAGTTCCGCACAAGCTACAGCAAGCGCCTCTACGACATCACCGAGATGGGCGGACACATACAGTCGTACGGCCGTTCGGCAGAGGTTAACAACTCCTACCTGCCCGTCATCTTCGAGTTCAACAACACCGGCGACGTCGTGCAGGGATCCTACGCCGAGATATACCTCATAACCCAAGACCGCCACAACGTAATCACGCTGCCCCTCACTGCCCTCACCGAGGAGCAAGGCATCCACTTCGTCTACGTGCAGATAGACGCCGAAGGCTACCGCAAGCAGGAGGTGACGCTCGGCGAGAGCGACGGCGAGCGTGTGGAGATACTCACCGGAGTGAAGCAAGGCGACCGTGTAGTCACAAAGGGCGCCGTGCAAGTACGATTGGCTTCGGCTGCAAACGCCATCCCGGCGCATAACCATAACCATTAATTACTATGCTGAACAAGATAATACGCTTCTCGCTTGAGAACAGAATACTCGTGTTGGTGGCGTCGGTGCTTCTCGTCATTGGCGGTCTTTACTCCACCAGCCAGACCGATGTGGACGTGTTCCCCGACCTCAACGCCCCCACCGTAGTCATCATGACCGAAGCCGGCGGCATGGCAACCGAGGAAGTGGAGCAACTCGTAACGTTCCCTATAGAGACCGCTGTCAACGGCAGCACCGGTGTGCGCCGCGTACGCTCACAGTCGACCAACGGCTTCTCCGTTGTGTGGGTTGAGTTCGACTGGGGCACCGATATCTATCTCGCCCGCCAGATAGTGAGCGAGAAACTCGCCGCAGTAGGCGAGCAGATGCCCGCCGGAGTGAGCGCTCCGGTGCTCGGTCCGCAGTCGTCGATACTCGGCGAAGTGCTCATCGTGAGCCTCACCAGCAAGCACACCTCGCAGCAAGACCTGCGCACCTACGCCGACTGGGTGATACGTCCGCGTCTGCTCTCCACCGGCGGCGTGGCTCAGGTGAGCGTCCACGGCGGCGACATCAAGGAGTATCAGATACTCGTCAGCCCCGGTCGCATGAAACACTTCGGCGTGTCGCTCACCGACATCATGGCATGCACCCGCGGCATGAACACCAACACCAACGGCGGCGTGCAGTACAAGTACGGCAACGAGTACATCATCCGCGGCATCACCTCCACCAACGACGTCGAGAAGCTCGGCACGTGCATCGTGAAGAAGAACGGCGAGAGTGTTGTCACCCTTGCCGACGTAGCCGACATAAAGATAGGCAACCAGTCGCCGAAGCTCGGTGTAGCCAGCGAGCGTGCCCATCCCGCCGTGCTCCTCACCGTTACGAAGCAGCCCAACACCAGCACCATCGACCTCACGAAGCAGCTCGACCTCGCACTCGACGACCTCAAGCAGACCCTGCCTGCCGACGTGCATATCTCTACCGACATCTTCCGCCAGGCTGACTTCATCGAGAGCAGCATCGACAACGTGCAGAAATCGCTTATCGAGGGCGCCATCTTCGTGGTTATCATCCTCATGATATTCCTCGCCAACGTGCGCACCACGCTCATCTCGCTCGTCACGATACCAATCTCGTTCCTCGTGGCGATGATAGTGCTCAACGCCCTCGGCATAAGCATCAACACCATGACCCTCGGCGGACTCGCCATAGCCATCGGTTCGCTCGTAGACGACGCCATCGTCGACGTAGAGAACGTCTACAAGCACATACGCCAGAACCGCGCGCTGCCCGAGGCAGAGCGTGTGCCTATCATCGAACTCGTCTATAACGCTTCGCGTGAGGTGCGCATGCCTATCCTCAACTCCACGCTTATCATCGTGGTGAGCTTTGCGCCGCTCTTCTTCCTCAGCGGCATGGAAGGCCGCATGCTCATACCCCTTGGCATAGCCTTCGTCACAGCCCTCTTCGCCTCAACCCTCGTAGCCCTCACGCTCACCCCCGTGCTCTGCAGCTACCTGCTCGGCAAGAGCAAGGGCGAACTGCCGAAGGAAGCCTTCGTAGCCGTATGGCTGAAGAAGTATTACGAGCGTGCCCTGCTGTGGGTGCTCGCCAACACCCGCAAGGTCATCGTCGGCACCGCAGCGCTGTTCGTTGTCGCCGTGGGCGTGTTCTTCTGCTTAGGCAGCAGCTTCCTTCCCAAGTTTAACGAGGGATCGTTCACCATCAACATCTCCTCGCTGCCCGGCATCTCGCTCGAAGAAAGCGACTCTATCGGCGCACGTGCCGAGCGACTGCTGCTGCAGGTGCCCGAGATAAAGACCGTGGCACGCAAGACCGGTCGTGCCGAACTCGACGAGCACGCGCTCGGCGTGAACGTGAGCGAAATAGAAGCCCCGTTCGAGCTGAAAGACCGCAGTCATGAAGAAGTGCTCAACGACGTTCGCAAGCGCCTCTCCGTTCTCGCCGGAGCCAACATAGAGATAGGTCAGCCCATCTCCCACCGCATCGACGCCATGCTCTCGGGCACACAAGCCAGCATAGCCATCAAGCTCTTCGGCACCGACCTCAACCGCATGTTCACCATCGGCAATCAGATAAAGAACGCCTGCCAGGACATTGAGGGCATCGCCGACCTCAACGTAGAGCAGCAGATAGAGCGCCCTGAACTGAAGATAGTGCCGCGTCGCGAACTGCTCGTGCGCAACGGCATCACCCTGCCCGAGTTCAACGAGTTCCTCGCCGTCAACCTCGCCGGCGAGACCGTCTCTCAGGTGTACGAAGCCGGCAGAGCCTTCAACCTCGTGGTGAAAGCCGCCGACTACGACGAGATAAGCAACCTCATCATCGACACGCAGGACGGCCGTAAGGTGCCTCTGTGCGACGTTGCCGACATCATATCGAGCGCCGGACCCAACACCATCAACCGCGAGAACGTGCAACGCAAGATAGTCATCTCTGCCAACACCAGCGGCAGAGCCTTGAGCGACGTAGTAGCCGACATCAAGCAGGCAGTAGGCGAGAACGTGCAGCTGCCCGAAGGCTACCACGTAGAGTACGGCGGACAGTTTGAGAGTCAGGAGAGCGCCAGCCGCGTGCTCTACCTCACCTGCATGCTTGCCATCGTCGTCATCTTCTTCCTGCTCTTCATGCAGTTCCGCAACGCCCTTGAAGCCGGCGTCATACTGCTCAACCTCCCATTGGCACTCATCGGCGGCATCTTCGCCATCGTGCTCACCACCGGCGAGGTAAGCATACCCGCCGTCATCGGTTTCATCTCGCTCTTCGGCATCGCCACGCGCAACGGCATGCTGCTCATCACCGAGTACAAGCGTCTGCGCACCGAGGAAGGCAAGAGCGTGCGCGACGCCATCGTAGAAGGCTCGCTCTCGCGACTGAACCCGATACTCATGACAGCCCTCACCTCAGCCCTCGCCCTCGTGCCGCTCGCTCTGGGCGGCGACCTGCCAGGCAACGAGATACAGTCGCCGATGGCGAAGGTGATACTCGGCGGACTCATCAGTTCTACATTACTCAACGCATTCATAGTACCGATAATATATGAGAAGATATCTAATCGCCACAGCCGTGGCACTCAGCGCGTGTAGCGCCGCTCTCGCCGACACAGTTGGCGACGTGCTCAAGCAGATAGCTGCTAACAACCTCACCCTGCAGTCGGCGGCGCACGACATGCGCGCCGATGTGCTCGACATAAAAGCCACGAACACCCTCGGCGGTCCGTCGGTAGAGTACAGCCCGTTCTTCACCAAGGGCTACTCCGGCGTTGCCGAGAGCGAGCTTGTGGTGAGTCAGGAGATCGACTTCCCCACGAAGTATGCCGCCCGCAGCAAGCAGGCGCAGATGCAGCAGACCGTAGGCGACCAGCTGCTCGCCAAGCAGCGCCGCGACATACTGCTGCAGGCGCAGCTCGTCTGCATCGACGTGATACGCCTCAACCAGAGTCTCGCCATGCTGCGCGAGCGTCTCTCCAACAGCGAGACGCTGCTGCAGATGTACGAGAAGCGCATGGCGGCAGGCGACGCCAACGCCCTTGAGCTGAACAAGGTGAAGCTCGACTGCATGGAGGTGCGCACCCTCGTCAGCGAGGCAGAGGGCGAGCGCACGGCGTTCCTGCAGCAGCTCAGGCAGCTCAACGGCGGCAAGCCGATAGATGTCGTCTCAACCGATCTGCCCGAGTATGCGCCGATAGCCGACTTCGAGTCGTACCGCGCCCTCGCCGTAGCGTCGGATGCCGACGTGGCAGTGGCGCAGACCGCCCTGCGTGCCGCCGACATCAACCTTAAGGTGCAGAAGAGCGAGTGGTTGCCCAGCATCTCCTTCGGCTACCGCCGCAACACCGAGCAGCGCGTAGCCATCAACGGCTTCATGGTAGGCGTGAGCTTCCCGCTCTACAGCAACAGCAGCAACGTGAAGGCGGCACGCGAGCGCCGTGAGAGCGCCGAGTTGCAGGTGCAGCAGGCTCAGCACGACGCAGAAGCCTCGCTGCGCACCAGCTACGAGCAGTTGCAGGGTTTGCAGCAGGTGATAGACCACAGCGACGTGAAGCTGCTGCAGGAGTCGCTTACGCTCTTCAGGAAGGCGCTGCAGCAGGGCGAGATAACCGCCTTGGCTTACTACGTAGAGATAAACAGCATCTACGAGAAGCTGCAGCGACACATCGACCTGCACAGCCAGAGCGTGAAGCTGCTGGCAGAGCTGCACAAGGCTGAGTTGTGAATTTTGAATTTTGAGTTTTGAGTTGTCGGCTGCGCCGATTGAGAATTATTCAGTTTTGAATTTTGCGCTCGACTTATACGCTGCCTTAACAAGGCTTAGTTCTGCTTAAACGCTCACCATGTGCCTCGAAGTAATAGAGCGCAGCGTGTGATTAAGGCTACCTTTCAGGGGGTGCACTTGTCTCAAGTGCACCAACCGAGTAAAAAGTGCATCTCTTGCTACGTTGGTGCATTTCTTGCTACGTTGGTGCACTTGAGACAAGTGCACCCCCTGAAAGGTAGCTTATTTTTTTACTTTTTTACCTTTTTACTTCTTTACTTTTAGAAGCAAATATAATACAAGTCACCTCCGCGAAAAATCTCATTTTAGAGATTCGCATTCTCGAAAATGCGCCATTTCATCGGTCGGCTCAGCCGAAAAATCATAAAAATTGAGACTTTTCAGTGTAAAACGATAGGTTTTACAAACTTTTCGTGAGACTTTACATGGTAACTCTTGAGACTTTACCCGGTAAAACCTATGCTTTTACACTGTAAAGTCTCACGATAAGTTGTGTTTTGCTAAGGTGAAAATTGCACACTTTTAGAGAAAACGCTACAATATGCTGTGAGACAAATGCTTACGGCTGCACGCTCAAAACTCGCGAAAAATCGACTAAGGATTTTGTTTTTGATTTTTCGCGAAATATGAGCGGTCAAATCGTGCAAATATCGTCTTGGCAAAAAGTATGCCATTCCAGTTGAGAGTTAGTCGAACAGTCCCGGCTCCACAGCGTTGCTGCCAATCATCGGTCGTCCGAGGTGCTGGTAGGCGAGGGGTGTCACCATACGTCCGCGCTGCGTGCGCTTTATGAAGCCCTCCATGATGAGATACGGCTCGTACACCTCCTCGACGGTGCCGGTGTCCTCGCCGATGGCTGTGGCTATGGTAGACACGCCGACCGGTCCGCCGCGGAACTTGTCGATGATGGTGAGCAGTATCTTGTTGTCAATCTCGTCCAAACCATACTGGTCGATGTTGAGCGCCGAGAGCGATAGGCGCGCAATATCGCGGTCGATGCGTCCGTTGCCCTTCACCTGGGCGAAGTCGCGCACACGGCGCAGCAGAGCGTTCGCAATACGCGGCGTGCCACGCGAGCGGCGCGCAATCTCTATAGCCGCATCGTCGTCTATAGGCACCTTCAGAATCATCGCCGAGCGCTTGATAATCTTCTGCAGCATCTCCGGTCCGTAGTATTCCAGGTGGAGGTTGATGCCGAAGCGCGCACGGAGCGGCGCCGTGAGCAGTCCGCTGCGTGTCGTGGCACCCACGAGCGTGAACGGGTTGAGGTCAATCTGTATAGACCGCGCCGACGGACCCTTGTCGATCATGATGTCGATGCGGTAGTCCTCCATCGCCGAGTAGAGATACTCCTCCACGACGGGCGACAGACGGTGAATCTCGTCGATGAAGAGCACGTCGCGCGGCTCCAGCGAAGTGAGGATGCCGGCGAGGTCGCCCGGCTTGTCGAGCACCGGTCCGCTCGTAATCTTGAAGCCCACGCCCAGTTCGTTGGCTATGATGTTGCTAAGCGTTGTCTTGCCCAGTCCTGGGGGGCCGTGCAGCAGCGTATGGTCGAGCGGTTCGCCGCGGTACTTCGCCGCCTCAACGAACACTTCGAGGTTCTCCACCACCTTCTGCTGTCCGCTGAAATCGCCGAACCGCAGCGGGCGCAGAGCGTTCTCAAAGTCCTTCTCGCCCTTGCGTCCCTGCTCCTGACGTATGTCGAAATCTTCTTCCATTTTTGTTTTGTTTGTCTTTTGGGAAAGGAGAGGACAGCAACCGCCAGATTACTGGCAGTTGTCCAACTCGTTTCGTTTCATTATTAAAGGGTAGCGTTCTGGATGTTTCAGACTTTCAATTTCCAAATCTACATCCAGATTAGGCCATTCTATGGCGTTGCGTCCGCACATCTGTACGTTGAGCGCATCCGAAATACTTGCATTGCGCATCCACGGAATGCGGTTGTAGGAAAGGAAGTAGTCCTGCCCTAACACGGAAATCATTAAACCCTTGTCGTTAATCATCAAGACGCTTACCGACATGTCTTGTGAACTTGACTTTAAAGTAGTCTCCATATTCTGTAAGTATTTCGAATAATTTTTACAAAGTTAGTATATTTTTGGCAGAAAAAACGCCATACACTTGGATAAAACAAACGAAACAACTAAATTTGTAGTCAATAGGCACTTCCGATTTGTGAAAGTGCCGCGCACTATTAACCCGTTAAAACCCGAATCTAACTATGCTCGTAAAGACTTATTCCGCAGCCGTTAACGGCCTCGACGTAACCACCGTAACCGTTGAAGTGAATATCGTGCCCGGCGTGATGTATCGCATGACCGGACTCGGCGACACCGCTGTGCGCGAAGGACGCGACCGCATAGCGTCGGCGCTGCAGGTGAACGGATATAAGTTTCCGCACGCAGACATCACCATCAACCTCGCGCCTGCCGACCTGCGTAAGGAGGGCAGCTCGTTCGACCTGCCGCTCGCCATGGCTATACTCACCGCGAGCGGAGCCGTGACGAGCGACGTACTCGCCGACTATATGCTCGTGGGCGAGCTGAGCCTCGACGGCACGCTGCAACCCGTGAAGGGAGCGCTGCCGATAGCTATCCGGGCAAGAGCCGAGAAGTTCAAGGGACTGATTGTGCCGAAGCAGAACGAGCGCGAGGCAGCAGTGGTGAACAATCTGGAGGTGTACGGCATGGAGAACATCATGGACGTGATAAAGCTGCTCACGGGGCGTGAGACGTACGAGCCGACGTTCGTCGACACACGCCGCGAGTTCTACGAACAGCAGAGCCGCTTCGACCTCGACTTCGCCGACGTGCGCGGTCAGGAGAACGTGAAGCGTGCGCTGGAAGTGGCGGCGGCAGGCGGTCACAACCTTATCATGGTAGGTCCTCCGGGTTCGGGCAAATCGATGATGGCAAAGCGCCTGCCCTCTATTCTGCCGCCGCTATCGCTCTCGGAGAGTCTGGAGACGACACAGATACACAGCGTAGCCGGAAAGCTGAAGCGCGGCACGTCGCTCATCTCACAGCGCCCATTCCGCTCGCCCCACCACACCATATCCGAAGTGGCGCTCGTAGGCGGCGGAATAAACCCGCAGCCGGGCGAGATATCGCTGGCACATAACGGCGTGTTGTTCGCCGACGAGCTGCCCGAATTCAACAAGCAGACCCTCGAAGTGCTGCGTCAGCCGCTCGAAGACCATAAGATAACCATCTCGCGCTCGAAATATACCGTTGAGTTCCCCTGCTCGTTCATGTTCATCGCCTCGATGAACCCCTGTCCCTGCGGCTATTACAACGACCCGACACACAAGTGCTGCTGCACGCCCGGACAGATACAGCGCTACATGAGCAAGATATCCGGTCCGCTGCTCGACCGCATCGATATCCAGTGCGAGATAACGCCCGTGCCGTTCAAGGACATCTCGAAAGCGCAGCCCGGTGAGCCGAGTGCCGCCATCCGTGAGCGCGTCATCAAGGCACGCGACATACAGACCGCCCGCTACAAAGACTTCAAGGGCGTACACTGCAACGCGCAGATGACCGAGCGCATGATTCACCAGTTCGCCGAGCCCGACGAAGCCTCCATCGCTCTCCTGCGCACCGCCATGGAGAAGTTCTCGCTCTCCGCCCGCGCCTACAACCGCATACTCAAGGTGGCGCGCACCATCGCCGACCTTGACGGCTCAGAACGCGTGGAGGTGCAGCACATCAGCGAAGCTATTGGCTACCGCAACCTCGACCGTGGCGACTGGGCTGAGCGCAGGTTGTATTAGGAAATAGAGAAGATAAAGAAGAATAGAAACAGTTGCTTATTTCAAATAAACATGAGAACAATCAAAATACTGTTGATGCTTTTACTGACAGCCTCACAATCAGCCTTGGCGTTCAATCAAAAGATTGATACTGTGGTTGTGGCAAATGACAGCTGCGAAATAGTTCAATTTATAGTTACAATTGACAATACTGACAGTGAAGCTTTTTTGTGGAGACTGATTGATAATTTTTTGTCAAAATGAAAACGTTTATAAATATAATTGCACTAATAGCTTTCATCATTCAGTCATTGTCTTCTGTGCTAAATGTCCTCTGCATGAAAAGACCAGAAACAGACATGGCTGTTCTATGGAATTATTTTGTCATCTTATTATATTCATGTTCGGACATCATCGTTCTTGTTTTTATCCTATATTACAATTATAATTTCAAAATACTAAAACATAAAGTACTGAATTATCTTGTGATTTTAATTGTCATGCTTGCGGGGTATGTTCATGTCTGGCAAATAATAGTATTGAGAGATTTCATTCTGACCTCTTGCGTACTTGTTCTGTTAGATATCTATATTGCAAATAAAAACATTCAGAATATAATAAAGAAAAGAGAGTGAAAACAATAAAAATATTGATGAGTGGTTTAATGCATGGTCAAAGTAGGTAAAATAGGCGGTCCACATTTTCTTAGGCCGCATCGACATCCAGTGCGAGATAACGCCCGTGCCTACAACCGCATACTCAAGGTGGCGCGCACCATCGCCGACCTTGACGGCTCAGAACATGTGGAGGTGCAGCACATCAGCGAAGCCATCGGCTACCGCAACCTCGACCGTGGCGACTGGGCTGAGCGCAGGTTGTATTAAGAGTAAAAAAGTAAAAAAGTAAAAAGGTAAAAGGGGCTTTAGTCTTTTTATGATTGATTTAAGCTCGGTAGAAAGGAAAGAAAGATGAACAATTCAATAGAAATATACCGCTCGCAAGACGGTAGCGTGCAGCTTAATGTGAAGCTGGAGAACGAGACAGTGTGGCTGAATAGACAACAAATGGCAGAGCTGTTTGGTCGTGATTACAAGACTGTGTCTAAACATATAAACAATGCTCTTCATGAAGAATTGGAGGGCGAACCGGTAGTCGCAAAATTTGCGACACCCAAGAATTATGGTAGAGTAGAAGGAAAGACTCAAGATCAAATGGTAGAGTATTTTAGTCTTGAGATGATAACATCTGTAGGCTATCGTGTTAAAAGTAAGCAGGGTGTTGCTTTTCGAAAATGGGCTAACTCCGTCCTCAAGCAATACCTCATCAAGGGCTATGCCATCAATCAGCAGATAAAGCTCGACCGCTACAATGAGCTGAAGGATGTTGTGCGCCTTATGTCGCGTGCTGTCGGTTTGCAGGACAAGGTTACAACAGACGAGTATAGCGGACTGTTCAACGTCATCTCCGATTATGTGTATGCGCTCGACACGCTCGACCAGTACGACTATCAGTCGCTCTCTATCTCGAAGACTACCAAGGAGGAGCCGTTCCGTGCCACTTACGACAATGCGATGGAGGCTATCAACGCATTGAAGGAGAAGTTCGGCGGCAGCAAGTGGTTTGCTAACGAGAAGGACGACTCGTTCAAGAGCAGCATCGGACAGATATATCAGACCTTCGGTGGCGAGGAACTCTATCCGTCGGTTGAGGAGAAAGCCGCAATGCTTCTGTATCTTGTGGTGAAAAACCACTCGTTCAGCGACGGCAACAAGCGCATTGCTGCGATGCTCTTCCTCTGGTTCCTCAACAACAACCGTGTGCTTTACGCCGAGGACGGACACAAGCGCATTGCCGACAACACACTTGTGGCGCTCACGCTGATGATTGCCGAGAGTAGAACCGAGGAGAAGGATGTGATGGTGAAGGTCGTTGTGAATCTGATTAACCGAGAGAATCAGTAAAAGTAGTAATAATAGTGTGTGTTGTGTGTGTTTTTTTGAATATAAATCGCTATATTTGCACATCAAAAACAAGTTTCTGCGATTTTTTGATCTATAATAAACGTTTATATACACACAATGAAAAAATCAATTGAGAATCTCTATCAGCTTGACGGTAGAGTGCCGTTGGGAAAGGCTCTCCCGTTCGGTTTGCAGCACGTGCTGGCGATGTTTGTCAGCAACATCACCCCAATCATGATTTTGGCAAGCGTTGTCGGACTTGACAGCGCGGTCAGTGCCGCGCTCATACAGAACTGTATGGTGATAGCCGGCATTGGTACGCTTGTGCAGCTGTTCCCCGTGTGGCGCATCGGTTCGCGTCTGCCTATCGTCATGGGCATCTCGTTCACGTTCCTCTCGCTCGCCATCAGCATCGCCGGCGCATACGGCATGGGTACGCTTATCGGTGCGGTTATCGTGGGTGGACTTGTTGAGGGCGTGCTCGGCTTGTTCGTGAAGTATTGGATAAAGCTCATTCCGCACGTCGTGTCGGCTACGGTAGTTACGGCTATCGGTTTCTCGCTCCTGCCTATTGGAGCCAATTCGTTTGCGGGCGGCATGGGTTCGCCCGATTTTGGCAGCTTGAACAACTGGATTGTGGGTTCTGTTACGCTGCTCGCTTGTCTCCTTTGCCAGGTTTTCGCAAAGGGATTCCTTCGTTCGCTTTCTGTTCTTGTGGGCCTTATCGTGGGTTACATCCTTGCTTGTTTTATGGGAATGGTCGACTTCAGCGGTCTATCGGGCTTGGCTGTAGTGTCGATGCCGCGTCTTATGCCGTTCACGCCGGAGTTCAACATCGGTGCGATACTCTCGGTTGTGGCTGTTTATCTTGTTTCGGCTACGGAGACTATCGGCGATACGTCGGCGCTGTGCAACGGCGCTCTGAACCGCGATCCTGAGACAAAGGAGATGGGCGCAGCCATCAGTTGCGACGGCTTCGTAAGTAGTGTGTCGGGCTTGTTCGGTTGTACGCCAATCACGTCGTTCAGTCAGAACGTAGGCTTGGCTGCTATGTCGGGCGTTGTGAACCGCTTCACGATCGGCATCGGCGCTTTGGTGATGATTATCGGCGGTGTGTTCCCCGTTGTGGGTCATGCGCTCACCACTATCCCGCAGGCTGTGCTCGGCGGCTGCACTATCATGATGTTCGGCAGCATTCTTTATGCTGGTTTCGGCATGATGGCACGCACTGGTTTCTCGCAGCGCAACATGGTTATCGTGAGTCTCTCGCTCAGCGTGGGCCTCGGCTTCACGCAGGCTACAGAGATGTTCAAGATATTCCCCGAGATTGTGCGCACGGTGTTCGCAGAGAACTGCGTCGCTGTTGTGTTCCTCCTCGCTGTACTGCTCAACTTGCTGCTCCCGAAGAAGGAGGAGTAAGGTGGTGAGATGTTGAGATGGTGTAGTGTTGAGGTGTTGATGTGTTGAGAAATGTGTTGTTATGGTGAGATGTTGATGTGTTGACATTTGCATATAACACAATAACACCATCTCAACTCCACAACATCATCCAAACAAATCTCAACATCTCACCACCTCACCATCTCAACCTAAAGCCTCACCACCTCACCATCTCAACCTAAAGCCTCACCACCTCAACATATCTCAACATAACACCACCTCACCATAACAACATCCTATCCACATGACCTCACACGAAATCTTTATGCTAACCGCGCTGGTAGCCACCGGCATTTTCCTCCTTCAGTTTGTAATCTCCGTGTTCTTTGGCGACTTGGACATGGACGTGGACGGCGACGCCAATGCCGATTTCGACCTTGGCAGTCTGTTCTCGTTCAAGGGACTCGTCCACTTCCTTATCGGCTTCGGCTGGACGCGTGTGCTGTTTGACGGCGACACGTGGCAGATGTATGCCTTGGCTGTGTTGGTGGGCGCGGTGTTCATGCTCGTGCTGTTCTACTCGTACGTGCTGGCGTACAGACTGCAGAATCTGCGCAAGCCGGAGCGTCCGCAGAATATCGTTGGGCGTGCTGGCAGGGTTTATATCAATGTTGGCGACGGACGCTATACGGTGTTCGTGAAGCGCGACGGCGCGGAGCGCGAGCTCGATGTGGTGTCGGAGTCGGGACGCACCGACTACAAGACCGACCAGGTGGTGACGATAAAGGAGTATCGCGACAATAAGTATTATATTGAGTGAGGTGGTCGCAACTCCTCATCGACGCAACCAACAAATTAATAATTAATAATTAAAAACTAATAACTTAAAAGTATGGGACCAAACATTTTCATTCTCGCCGGCTTGCTCGTCGTAATCGTGCTGCTCGGCATCATCGGTGTTCTTTCGCGCTACCGCAAGTGCAAGTCAGACGAGGTGCTCGTCGTTTATGGTAAGACCGGCGGATCGAAGTCGGCGAAGCTCTACCACGGCGGAGCTGCCTTCGTGTGGCCTATCATCCAGGGCTACGACTTCCTCTCGATGAAGCCGATGCAGATAGACTGCAAGCTCACGGGCGCCATCTCTGCGCAGAACATCCGCGTAGACGTGCCCACGACCATCACCGTTGCCATCAGCACCGACCCCGAAGTAATGCAGAACGCCGCTGAGCGTATGCTTGGACTCTCGATGGACGACAAGCAGAACCTTATCACCGACGTGGTTTACGGACAGATGCGTCTCGTTATCGCCGACATGACCATCGAGGAACTCAACTCCGACCGCGACAAGTTCCTCGCCAAGGTGAAGGATAATATCGACACCGAGCTGCGCAAGTTCGGTCTGTATCTGATGAACATCAACATCAGCGACATCCGCGACGCCGCCAACTATATCGTCAACCTCGGTAAGGAGGCAGAATCGAAGGCGCAGAACGAGGCTCAGGCTAACATTGAGGAGCAGGAGAAACTCGGTGCGATAAAGATTGCGAATCAGATTAAGGAGCGTGAAACACGCGTTGCCGAGACTCGCAAGGACCAGGAGGTGGCTATCGCCGCCACACGCAAGGAGCAGGAGATATCCGTTGCGCAGACCGACAAGGAGCGTGTGTCGCAGGTGGCGCTCGCAAACGCCGACAAGGAGTCGCAGGTGGCTCGCGCTGAGGCCGAAATGAACATCAATGTGGAGCAGGCGAACACGGCGAAGGAGAGTCGCATCGCAGAGCTTAACTCGGATATGGAGATTAAGCAGGCGGAGGCGAAAAAGAAAGCCGCTATCGGTCGCAACGAGGCGCAGAAGGAGATTGCGCTTTCTAACGCCCAGCTCTCGGTTACTCAGGCAAACGCCGACAAGGAGGCTGGCGAAGCTGCTGCGCGTTCGGAGGCTGCCGTGCAGACCGCACGCGAGAAGGCGCAGAAGGAAGTGGAGGAGGCGAAGGCTCTGAAGGTGGAGTCGTCGCTGAAGGCAGAGAAGATTGTGCCGGCTGAAGTGGCTAAGCAGGAGGCTATCTTGCAGGCAGACGCCGTGGCAGAGAAGGTTATCCGTGAGGCTGAAGCGAAGGCAAAGGCTACGCTGGCGCAGGCTGAGGCTGAGGCAAAGGCGATACGCATGCGTCTCGAAGCCGAGGCAGAGGGTAAGAAGATGTCGCTCCTGGCTGAGGCTGACGGCTTCCAGGCAATGGTGAAAGCCGCCGAACTCAACCCAGCCATCGCTATCCAATACAAGATGGTGGACCAGTGGAAGGAGATTGCAGGCGAGCAGGTGAAGGCGTTCGAGAAGATGCAGCTCGGCAACGTCACGGTGTTCGACGGTGGCGACGGAGCAACCGGCAACTTCCTCAACTCGCTCGTGAAAACCGTAGCGCCAAGTCTTGGCGTTCTCGACCAGCTGCCCATCGGCGAAACTGTGAAGAATATACTTCATCCGGAGAAGAAGGACGAAGGAACGGAGAAGAAGGAAGAGAAGAAAGATAAAAAATAAAAAGAGTAATATTGATTGTAGCGGAGGTCTCTGGCCTCCGCTACTTTTGTTTACTCATCTGGCCATTTACATGCAGCGCCCGTTGTCTTGAACGACGGGCGTTGTGCGCTCATACTGCGCAGCTTCTTGCCCAGTTCTGCCGAAAGCTGCTTCACCTTCGCCGGATACTGCTCAGCAAGATTGCGACTTTCGCTGATGTCCTGCGCAATGTTGAACAGTTCCTTGCGACCGGTTGCGTAATAGTATATCAGTTTCCAGTCGCCGCGACGTATGGCGCAGTTCAGATTGATGCCCGGTCCGTAGCCGTCCCACACGTTAGGGAAGTTCCAGATAAGGCTTCTGTCGGCTATGCGGCTGTCCGCTTTGCCCTTCAGCGTGGGCACGATGCTGACGCCGTCGATGGTCTGCGGCACTTTATACTGCTTCACGCCCGCCATGTCGAGGATAGTGGGGTAGAGGTCCTCTATTATTATGCTGCTTGCGTTGCGTGTGCCGGGCTTTACGGTGTCGCCCCATTTCACGATGAACGGCACACGTATGCCGCCCTCGTAGAGCGAACCCTTTCCGCTGAGCAGCGGCGCGTTCTGCGTGAATGGTTCGCCCTCGCGGAACTCAGGGCTGCACGCCAGTCCGCCGTTGTCGCCGAGGAATATGATGATGGTGTTCTCCGCCTCGCCGTTGCGCTGCAGCCAGTTCATTATGTCGCCCAGACTCTTGTCCATGCCCTCTACAAGCGAGGCGTAGGCAGCGTCCTTGTCCGAAAGACCCTTACGCACGTACTTCGGGAAGAAGCGCATGTCCTTGTCGATAGGAATGTGCACGGCGTAGTGCGACATATAGAGATAGAAAGGCTGTTTGTACTTCTTCGCCTTTTCGAGTGCGCCTATCGCCTCCTGCGTCAGTGCTTCGGTGAGGAAGGTGCCCGTTCCCCAATACTTCTCCAGTCCGGGTGTCGACATACGCGAGTTGGGTTTGCCGTCGCGGTCGTGTCCGTAGTTGCGTTCGCTCAGATACGTAGCCACTCCGCCCGCCGCCGTGCCCGTTATGTTCACGTCGAAACCGAAGTGGCACGGGTTTTCGCCCGGCGTGTCCTTCGCTCCCCAATGCGCCTTGCCGCAATGTATGGTGTGATAGCCGTTGTCCTTCAGTATCTGCACGAACGACTTCGCCACGGCGGTGTTGTTCAGGGCGTCCACCTGCGCTATGCCGTTGTAGTTCCAGTCGGGCAGTGTCACCACGTCGCTCTCATGGTCGGTGGTCTTGTTGCGCTCCAGCGTCCAGTTCGTCACACGGTGGCGCGCCATGTTCATGCCCGTCATCAGGCTGCATCGCGTAGGCGAACTGATTGGGCAGGCATACGCTTGCGTGAACATCATTCCCTCGCTTGCCAGTCGCTCCATGTTCGGCGTCTCGTACATGTCGTTATATCGCGTTCGGTGGTCCCAGAACGCCACGGATGTGTCCTGCCATCCCATGTCGTCTACGAGAAACACGAGTATGTTGGGGCGCTTCTGCTGTTCGGCGTGTGCAGGAGCGCAGCCCAATGTTGCGGCAGCCGCGAGCATAGTAGCTTGTTTCAGATTCATAGTGATTTGTTTTTTAATAATTAACCCGATTAAACAGAGTCTTCTCTTTGATTGAAGAATCCGTTTAATCGGGTTAATTCGTTGTTATCTATATCTTAATACAGCGTTATCTTAATACAGCGTTTTCGGCGCGATTCGGAAGCTGAAAGTATAGTCCTTATACTCTACGCGGTGACCCTTGCGGGCGCGTCCGTCGCCACCCCAGCTGTCAACACCGCCGACACCCGACTGTACGAGGTCGATGAAGAGGTTGGTATACTTCGACTTCTCTACCGACTGCGAGTGGCGCTGCTTCTTCTCTTTGCCCTCATCAAGAGCGAGAAGGTCGTAGTGGAGGGCAGAAGCCGAGAAGAGCTTGTCGCTCTCTACGCGGAAGCCCACGCCGTTCTTGTTTGTCTGGTTCCACCAGCGCAGGTCGCTCATCGTTCCGGTCTCCTGCGGACGTACGTACGGGTAGAAGAGGTCGTCGGCAGTAGCGTGATAGATACCTACGTTCTGCGAAATCTTGCGGTCGGAGTAGTTCTCTACCGGTCCGCGTCCGTTCCACTGCACCTGATCCATGTCGTAAGGCAGGTTCATCACCATACCGAAGCGGAGCATCTCCGACACCTTTGCGCCCGGAGTGGTCTTCAGATCCTGAGTGACTACGAGTGTGCCGTTAGCCTCTACCTGGTATGTGAGTGTGAGTGTAGACTTCACAGCAGGCATGTTATACACAGCTACTACAGTCTTCAGTTTTTTATCAACTGTGAGCGAGCGAAGTTTCATCTTCGGAGTGCGCCAAGCAGCGAAGTTTTTCTGCGACTGTGCGCCCATGTCGTTGTCGGTTACGGCACGCCAGAAGTTAGGCTTGAGCGAACCGCCCTCGCCGAGGAGCGAGTTGCCGCCCACCTCGTAGCGTGTGATGAAGCCCGTAGCACGGTCGAAAGCGAGCGTGAAGTTCTGTGCCTGTAGCGTGAGCAGCGGTTCCTTCTTCTTGTCGGTGAGCTTCACAGCCTTCAGCGCCTTCTGCTCGTTCTCCGTCAGAGCGAGGTCTGTGCCCTTAGCTTCGCGCAATGCGAACTGCTGGTAAGCCACGATGTCGCCAGCCTTCTGCAGACCCTCGTCGTTCTTCAGACGGAACTCTACGTTCAGCATCACGTCCTTCGCCTCCTTGAGGTTGTCGATGTTGTAGGGCAGCACGAAGTCGGCAGAGCTCTGCGCCTTTATCTCGGCGAGGTCGGCGATTGTGCCGTTCTGACGCTCGATGCCGTCAGCCACGATAGCCCAAGAGAGCGACACGTTGTCGAGCGGACGGAAGAAGTTTTCGTTGAACACGTTGAACTTCTTCTGAGCAAGGTCTGTCGGTTTCACCCAGATGTTCTGATACCAATAGCCCACCTCGTAAGCCTCAGGGTTCGGCTTGCGGTCGGGCGAGATGAATCCGTTGCAGTTGAAGTTGTTGTCAGACGGGTCGTAAGAGTTGAAGTCGCCGCCGTAGGTGTATATCATGTTGCCCTTAGCGTCCTTGCCGCGCAGACCCTGGTCTACGAAGTCCCAGATGAAGCCGCCCTGGTAGATAGGATACTTGCGGATAAGGTCCCAGTAGTCCTGCATTACGCCGCAAGAGTTGCCCATAGCGTGAGCATACTCGCAATGAATCATCGGTTTGGTGCTTGCAGGGTCCTTGGCGTAGCGCTCTGCAGCCTCAGGCGTGATGTACATCTCGGCGTAGAAATCGGTGTTGGCGCCGAGAATAGCGCGCTCGAAGTGAACCGGACGCGACGGGTCGAACTCGTTAATCCATTTCTTTACGGCAGCGAAGTTCTTCGAGTCGGCTGTCTCGTTGCCCATCGACCAGTAGATTACTGACGGATGGTTGAACTGGTTGTGCACGTTGTGCTCGTTGCGCTCCATAATCTGCTTGGCGAAGAGGTCGGTTGTTGTGATAGCGTCGCTATCGTAGAAGAATCCGTGGCTCTCCTGGTTGGCCTCAGCGCATACATATATGCCGTATTCGTCGCAAAGCTCGTAGAAGTACGGGTCGTCGGGATAGTGGCATGTGCGCACGGCGTTCACGTTGAGCTGCTTCATCAGCTTAACGTCCTCAACCATGCGTTCGCGTGAGATGACATATCCGCCGTCGGGGTCTATCTCGTGGCGGTTGGCGCCCTTGATGAGAATCGGCTGTCCGTTCACGAGCAGCTGCTTGTTCTTTATCTCCACCTTGCGGAAGCCAGTGCGCACCGGAACCGACTCTACGTCCTTGTTCTGCTGCTGCACGGTCACTACTACCTTATACAGATTCGGAGTCTCGGCGGTCCACTTCAGCGGGTTCTCCACGTCGAACTTCACGGTAGCGTTCACCAAAGCCACGTCGTGTCCCTTCTGCTTCTTCACCTTTGTAGAGTTGATAATCTTGCGGCTCACAACGTCGCCGTTTGGAGCGATGAGGTCGATGAGGAATTTGGCGTTGCCCTTAGCCTTGAGCGCAACGGCGAGCGATCCGTTCTTGTATTCGGCGTCGAGGTCTGGCGTAACGCGCACGTCGTCGATGTGTGCGGTCTGCGAGCGCGAGTAGAGGAAGCAGTCGCGAGCCACACCCGAGAGGCGCCAGAAGTCCTGGTCCTCGCTGTAAGAACCGTCGCACCAGCGGAAAGTCTGGAAAGCGATGAGGTTATCGCCCTTCTTGAGGAAAGGAGTGATGTCGAACTCCATTGCCGACTTCGAATCCTCGCCGTAGCCCACGAAGTGGCCGTTCACCCAGAGATACATGTTCGACGTAACCGATCCGAAGTGAGCAATCACCTGGCGTCCGTCCCATGAGTCGGGGATGCGTATTGTGCGGCGGTACGAGCCTACGTGGTTGTCCTTTGTCGGAACCATCGGCGGATTGTTCTCGAAGTGTCCGCGCCATGCGAATCCGATGTTCACGTATTCGGGGTCGCCGAAGCCGTTCAGCTCCCAGATGCCCGGCACGCGCATGTTTTTCCACGCTGCGTCGTTATAGTCGGTGCGGAAGAAGTCGGTAGGACGCTGGTCGGCGTTCTCCACCCACTGGAAGCGCCAGTCGCCTTCAATAGAAAGGAAATTGCTCGATTTGTCGCGGTTGCCCTTCAGAGCAGCCTCGCGGTTCTCGTAAGCGAAGAAAGATGTGCGTGTAGCGAATCTGTTGACGTTGTTAACCGAGAGGTCGTGCCATTCCGTGAATGTCGGTTCGGCTACTCTTTCTGTCTGTTCGGCTGCGTTGACGAGGCACGGAGCCAAGCCCGCCACAGCCAGTGTTAATAGCAGATGTTTCATAATTATTCTGTTGTTTGTTTTCTGCGGTTTAAAGTTCTGACAACAAAGTTACTACAAATTTGGCGGAATTTACCAAAAATTGTAATTTTGTATGTTAAATTCAATGAATATGAACTATAATACGCATACTCTTGCTAACGGATTGCGCATAATACACCTTCCGTCCGCCCAACCCGTGGTATATTGCGGCTACGCTGTAGGCGCCGGCACACGCGACGAGGAGCTCGGACGCGAGGAGGGAATGGCGCACTTCTGCGAGCATATCACCTTCAAGGGCACGGAGCGCCGCACTTCGATGCAGATTCTGGGCCATCTGGAGAGCGTGGGCGGCGACCTCAACGCCTTCACCAACAAGGAGGAGACGGTGTATCACGCCGCCGTACTGAAGGAGAACATCGACCGCGCCGTCGACCTGCTCACCGACATCGTGTTCCACAGCACCTATCCGCAGGCGGAGATTGACAAGGAGGTGGAGGTGATCGTAGACGAGATAGAGAGCTACAACGACTCGCCTGCCGAACTCGTGTACGACCTCTTCGAGAACGCCGTTTTCGGCGGTCATCCGCTCGGACATAACATACTTGGCACGGCGGAGAAGCTGCGCCGATACACTACTGCCGACGCGCTGCGCTTCACCCGCCGCTACTACCGCCCCGATAACAGCGTGTTCTTCGCTTACGGCGACGTCGACTTCCGCAAGCTCGTGCGACTGCTTGAGCGGGCTAATGCTAACGTAGCGGCGGTATCCTTGCCGCCGCAGCAGCAAGTGTTGTGTGACGAGTCGGCAGGATGCTGTGGCGGCAAGGATACCGCCGCAGCTGTTCTTCCGCCCTACGTGGCGCAGCACATAGAGCACCACATGGACACACACCTGGCTCATGTGATGCTTGGCACTCGCGCCTACGACGTTCACGACGAACGCCGCATTGCGCTCTATCTGCTCAACAATATCCTCGGCGGACCTGGCATGACGGCACGCCTGAACGTGTCGCTGCGCGAGCGCAACGCTCTCGTCTACACGGTGGAGAGCATGGCGCAGAGCTATAGCGACACGGGCTTGTGGGCGGTATACTTCGGTTGCGACCCGAAGAACGTGAAGCGCTGCCTGCGACTCATACGCCGCGAGCTGGACAAGGTGATGCAGCGTCCGCTGAGCGACGCGCAGCTGCGTGCTGCCAAACGGCAGATACGCGGACAGATAGGCATCGCCTGCGACTCGCGCGAGTCGTTTGCACTCGACTTCGCCAAGAGCTATCTGCACTACGGTTGGAAGAAGGACGTGACGGCGCTCTGCGAGCGCATCGACGCGCTCACGGCTGCCGATCTTCAGCGCGTGGCGCAGGATCTGTTCGCCGAGGAACGCCTCACGAGTCTTGTGATCAAGTAGATGCAACTCCAAGTTGTGGCGATTTCAGGGGGTGCACTTGTCTCAAGTGCACCAACCGAGCAATAATCGCACCAACCGAATAGATAGCACCATTTACTTGGTTGGTGCAGCAGAGACTGCTGCACCCCCTGAGAAAAGTGCACCAACCGCTACGTTAAAAGCAACAACGGATTAAGCCGATTAATAGGATTTCTCTGCAATGAAGAAAAATCCGTTTAATCCGCTTAATCCGTTGTTGATTTCTACGCACCCTTATAATCTGTGCGCATCTGTGGAAGAATATCTCAGCAGAGGTTCTGCAGCATGGCGAGTGCCTTGTTCTCTGCGTCCTCCATTATCTCGCGCTCTCCCGGTCCCTTGTCGTTGATACCGCAGAGATGCAGTATGCCGTGAATTATCACGCGGTGCAGCTCGTCGTCGTACTGCTTGCCGAACTTCTCTGCGTTGGTGCGCACGGTGTCGAGCGAGATTACGATGTCGCCGCTCACGATGCCCGGCTCGTCGTAGTCGAACGTTATCACGTCTGTATAGTAGTCGTGACCCAGATACTCGTTGTTCACCTCGAGAATCTTCTCGTCGTCAACGAACATGTAGCCCACTTCGCCTACCTTGTAGCCGTATGTAGCTGCGACGGCACGTATCCATGCTGTCGTCTCGCGCTTCTTTATCTTCGGCATCTTCACGCCGTCTACGTTGTATGTAATCATATTGTGAATGTTGTTATGTTGTTATGTTGTTATGTTGAGATGTTGAGATGTTGAGGTGTTGTGGTGTTGTTGTGGTGAGATGTTGAGATGGTGTGGTGTTGAGATGTGTTGTTGTGAGATATACACTAATGTCAACATCTCACCACATCACCATCATATCTCACCATCTCACCATCCTATCCGATTCTTTTCGGAAGAAAAGAGTCCACGTCCCTTCCGAAGTTCTTCAGTTCTCTGACCACCGACGACGACACGCTGTCCATGCCGGGCAGAGCGTAGAACACTACGGTCTCTATGCCCGTGAGTCGGCGGTTGATGTCAGCCTGCTCGCGCTCGAACTCGAAGTCCTTCACCGAGCGCACGCCCTTCACGATGAACTGCGCTCCGTGGCGCTGTGCGAAGTCGACCGTCAGGTCGCTGTACTGCTCCACGCTTATCTTCTTCTCGCCGGCATACAGCCCTCTGATAGCCTCCACGCGCTTCTCCGCCGTGAGCATGTAGCGCTTCTTTTCGTTCACGCCCACGCCGATGACGAGGCGGTCGAAGAGCGGCAAGGCGCGGCGCACGATAGAGTCGTGACCGATGGTGAACGGGTCGAACGATCCGACGAATATTCCGATTCTTTCCATTGCTTTCCGTTTACTAATATCTGCAAATGTACGACTTTTATTTCACATAGCAACACACGTTTTCTCAGATTTTGCGAAAATGTTTTTCAGTAAAATCGCCAATATTGCCGCCGCTCCCCGAAAGCTGATTTACATATAAGCACAAAAAACGGCAATTCATTCCAAGATTTTTAATTTGCAGGAAAGTTTATGAATAAAAAAAGTTGTGAAGACTTTGAAAATATTAAAAAAATATTTAAATTTGCCATTGTCTAACCATCCTGCTGATTTACACCTGCTTACGAAAGATTATCCTTTCCCGAACAGAAAAATGTTTCTGTAGAAGCCGTATTTTGCAACGAGATGGCAGGCTATATGCATGAAGAGGCGTTCCGATGCCCTGACCTGCGTCAGAATCTCGCAACGCGACGGACAGAAGACAAGCTCCACACCTTTTATTGTATATATTCTACTAATATTTACTACTCACTAAATTGCTAAGCGGAGCCTTAGCTCGTATCTAATTATGAAAATAAGAAAACTGAATTTTAGACTTATGTTCGTGACAGCTGCGTTCCTTGCAGTGTCGGTTCAGGCCCAAGACCTCAAGATTTCTTTGAATAAGAAAGGAAAGGTAGGTTTCGTTGACTCGCAAGGCAACGTTGTCGTGAAGTGCATTTACGACAGTGCCACCCCGTTTGAGAAAGGCATCTCTATTGTGACAAAATCTGGAAAGAGCGGCATCATCGATGCCTCTGGCAAAGTGTTGCTGCCCTTGAAGTACACGCAGATATACCCGTGGGCAAACGGTCTGTACCTCGTGAAGAACGGCAAGAAGATGGGACTCGCCAAGAGCAACGGACAGATAGCCCTCGATGTGAAGTACAGCCATATATCCAAGATAAACTGCTACGGAAAGGCGTTAGTGGCTTTAGGCGGCAAAAACGCAACGGTAGAGAAGAAAAACTATATGGCCAACGCCAAGTACGGCATCATCAACAACGAGGGACGTCTGCTCGTGGAGCCGAAATACAAGGGCCTCTACGAGTTCGCATACGACGGCTCTCAAAGCAAGGTATATCACGAAGGTAAGTGCCTCCTCCACAGCTACCATTTCATAACAGACACACTGCAGACCGACTGCTCATACCTCGGCTACTCGTCCAACCCGATAGGTGACAACAAAGCCGGCATTCTCGACGGCAATGGCAAAGTGCTGCTCAAGTCGGGAACATACTATTTCGTTTTGCGTCCTGAAGGCGGAATGGTGAGATACTATAACGTGAAGTCGAGGGAGACAAAGTGCGGCTACCATAATCTCTCGACCGGTAAAGGATTCGAAGTGGCTAAATTCAACAAACATCTTTCAAATATCGATTTTTGGACACACGGCGACTTCACCGGCGATATAGCACCGGTGAACGGCGACGCATGGAAGTTTATAGACAAGAAGGGCAATGTTCTGCGCAGCAACTACAAGGCCCTGCGCCACACCCGCAATCTGGGCATGTGGGCGGCAAAGGACAGCGACGGCAAATGGAGCGTGTTCGACGAAAGCAATAACGACATCGCGGCATTGTCGGGCTATACCGATATGCTCTTCCCGCAGCAGAAAGACGACAAGGAGATATTCACCGTACAGAAGGACGGCGCCAAGTACGGCTGCATCAACCGTAGCGGCGAAACCGTGGTGCCATTCGACTACGAAGACGCTTGGGACAACAGATTCGACGCCGTCTGCGTTAAGAAAGACGGCAAGTGGGGCGCAGTCGCGCCGAACGGCAGCGTCATCGTACCGACCGAATACATGAATGTGATTTTCCCGTCAGAGCGCGGCGCAAACGACTATTGGGTACAGAAGAGCGACTCGCTCTACTATCATTATAATGTAGCGAAAAAGAAACTCTCAAAAAACGCATACAAGGACGTTGCCAACTTCAAGAACGGCGTGGCTTTAGTAAGACCAGTCGACATGAAACTCGAGGACAACCAGGTGAACAGAGCGCAGACCTATGCTCCGAACACAGACAACGCTACGCTCGGCGCAGTGAATCTCGACAATATGCTGGGCGCCTTCGGATATCTGCTCGCAGCCGACGACGTGGTCATCTTCGACCGCCCGGTGTCTACATTATATAAAGACGCCGTTCTGAAGAAGATAGCCGAACTGGGGCACCGCGTGCCTACAGATCAGGAGAAGAAGAACATACTCCTCGAAGTGACTCGCGAGAACCGTTCGTACAACCTCGATAAGACACTCGGAGAAGAAGAGTGGAATTACTAATAACATAAAAACTGAAACATTATGAAAATACGTAACATTTTACTTGGTGCACTCGTCTCTGTCGCAGTTTGCGCCAATGCTCAAGATACAGAATTCAAATACAGACGCAGCTCTATCTATTCGGTTCTTGTGAACCATACAAACCAGCAGTTCGCAGGCGAGATAAAGGAGGCATTCCTGAAGATTCCAGTGCCCGACAAGTTCAACGACCACAACCTTAGCGTGAAGGTGCTCAACCTCGACAAGAAACTCAAAGGCGCCAACAGCGAGAAGGAGAACGCCGAACTCACCGACTTCCTCTCGAAAAACAATGTGGCAAGCCGACTCGTTGCGCGTTGGTTCAACCGCGACTCGTACACCGGACAGTGCAACATGGAACTCGTTAAGGAACGTGGTCTGTACAATGCTACCGAGTTCGACCGTCAGCTCGCCAAGCGCTCCGCACGCGGACTCGCCATGCTGCAGGATGCAGGCGAAGACCTCATTGGCAATACATACGTGCTCGTCAACGACATACGCTATGTAGACAAGAACAAAGGCGCAAAGACCGCAGGCACAATATTCAAAGCTTTGGGAAAGATTGCAGGCGCAGTGACCGGCGTGAACCTGGACAACCTCACCGACAACCTTGGCGATATGATAGAGAGCATCAAGGGATTCAAGGTGAAGATAAACACCTTCCTTTACCGTCTCGACTGGAATGAGGAAGTGGCAAACACCTTCTACAAGGAGCAGTATGCAGCCAAACCAAACAAGGAAAAGCGCGACAATTTTGCAGCTAATCGCAACAAATACACACTCACCTATGTAGGAAAAGTGGAGAGTAGCGGCGGTACGACATCGTTCCTCGGCATCAAGGAAGACGAACCGATAGTGATGGTGCGCAAGGCGTGCCAGCGAGCAATCGACGAAAACGTAGTAGACCTGCAGCGCAACTATGAAGAGTTCCGCACAAAGTCGCCGCTCATTTCTGTAGAGCCGCTCACAGCATACATCGGAATGAAGGACGGCGTGACACCTAAAACGCAGTACGAAGTGCTCGAAGTGGTTGAAATGGAAAACGGCGCCCACAAATACAATCGCGTAGGCGTGATAGAACCGATAGAAAACCTCATCTGGGACAACCGTTTTATGGCAACCGAAGAAGGCGCAGCCGGATCGACACTTGGATTCACTACGTTCAGAAAAGTTAGCGGAAAGGATTTTGCCAAGGGTATGCTGATAAGAGAGATGTCAACAAAATAAAGTTTCATTAAAATCACGACAAGATGAAAAGACTATTAAGTTTGCTTGTCCTCATCATGTTCTGCGTGATGGGGGCGATGGCGAAAGGCGATAAGGTTCCGAAGTATGATATAACCGGAGCCGGCTCCGGCACGGAAGGCACACTGCTTGTTAAAGTCTACGTCTACAAGAACAAGGTAGCGGACGAAGACTTCAAGCTCGCAGCTGTTCACGGCGTTGTGTTCAGAGGATGCACGGGTAATGAAAGCGGGGCGCGTCAACCGGCAATGGCTGCTGCAACAGCCGAAGCGGACAACGCTGCGTTTTGTTCCGCATTCTTCACTACAGACGGCGATTGCCAGAAATATGCCAGTGTGATAGCAGGCTCTTACGACCGTGTTAAGACTGCCAAAGGATTGAAGATGGGAGCCATCGTCCAGGTGGACAAGGCATCTTTGCGCAAGGCTCTTGAGAAAGCTGGCGTAGTGCGTTCGCTTTCAAGCGGCTTCTAATAGGCCATAAGGCATATAGGTCTGACGGCAGATGTGTTCAAATGATATTCAAGAACTTATAAATCAGTGACATATTTATGAAAAGATTTCTATTAGCTTTGTTTTTTATAGTAGTCTCCGCAGGCGCTTATGCGCAGTATCGCGATGTAAAGCTCCCCGATCAGCCCAAGCAGAAGGGCTATCGCGACTATTCTACAGAAGATGCAGGCTTCTGGTTCGCAGTAGAGGCAGAAGGAGGCAGCAGTATAATGGAGCACAAGAAGAACATGCAGTACACCAATCTTCTCGTTACTGGCGGCTATCGCCTCAACGAGTATCTGCGTGCTGGTGTTGGATTCGGCGGACGCGCATATCTGCATAATGCTGACGTGCGCGATTCGGACAACAAGTTCGTAATGCCGTTGTTTGTCAATGTGCGTGGCAACATAGTGTCGGCTTCAGAACGCGACGGTGTTCCGTTTTGGTCGCTTAATGTGGGCGGCATAACAAGTGAAGGCTTCTTCGCAAGTCCAACGATAGGCTACAGCTTCGGCGGATTGCGCAACAACTTCCTTATAGGTTTGAGCTATACGGTTTCAAGTTTCAAGGACAGTAAGAAGGATGATGTAGTATACAGCTACTTCGGTCTGAAACTGGGTTATGAATTCTAATCTAAAGCAGTAATAGTATGAAAAAGATATTTATAACAATGCTTGCGCTGTTGTCGATGGCTACAGCACAGGCACAGACACAAGGTGTATATGCACGCACCTCCGTACGTTGTTTGGGAGTGGAACTCGACGGCTCGCAGACCCTTCGTGTGCAAGGCTACGGACGCAACCGTGCCGATGCCAAGGAGCAGGCAATGAAAAACGCGGTATGGGCTGTGATATTCGACGGCATCAGAGATGGAGTAGAGGGCTGCAACATGCGTCCGCTTGTAACCGAAGTGAATGCACGTGAGCGATATGAGGACTACTTTAACCTCTTCTTCGCCGACAACGGCGCATACAAGGAGTATGTCTCTCTGCGAGATACGAAGAAACGCTCGGGTGGAAAGGAGAAAGACAAGTTAGGCTATTCGTACGACCTCACCATACGCGTGCTTCGTGCGCAGCTTAAGGCACGTCTGAAAGCCGATAACGTGATAGAATAACATTTGATATGTGTAGAATCACATCCACTCTGTATCAGAACAATATTTAATAGGTATTCAAAAAACAATTTGAAATGAAACTGCATAGAATATTATCAATGTTTTTGCTGACAGTGTGCGCACTTTCAGCAATGGGTCAGGCCAAGAAGCCGACACTTATGGTGGTGCCAAGCGACGCTTGGTGCAAGGAACACGGCTACGAGCAGACATTCGACAATCAGGGAACAAGCGAGCAGATACCCGACTATCGTGCGGCTTTGTCTACAGACAAGCAGCTTAACGCCGTAATATCAAAGATAAACATACTCATGGCCGACCGCGGTTTCCCGCTTAAGGATCTGCAGCAGACGGTTAAGAGCATAGCCAACCTCTCTACAGAAGACCGTCTCATCACAAGCAAGAGCAGCGGAATGTCTATAACCGAGAGTCCGCTCGACCGTCTGCGCCGTACAGCAAAGGCAGATATCCTGCTCGAGATAGACTGGACTGTGAACACCGTCGGACCGAAGAGCAGCATCACATACAATCTGCGTGCTCTTGATGCCTATTCGGGCAAACAGGTGGCAGGTGCAGAAGGAACGGGTAAAGGTTCGTTCTCTGCAGAGATACCGGTGCTGCTCGAAGAAGCTGTTCAAGACCACATGGACTCTTTCGTAGAGCGTCTGCAGGCTCACTTCGACGATTTGCTTACAAATGGTCGTGAGGTAGTGCTCGACATGCGCGTGTTTGACGGCAGTCCGGTAGACTTCGAGAAGGAATATGACGGCTACGAACTGTCGGAGATAATAGACAACTGGCTTGCCGACAACTGCGTCAACCACCGTTTCAGCAAGTCGGATGCCACTGAGACCATGATACTCTACGAGCAGGTGCGCATTCCTCTTTACAAAAACAACGGAATGGCGCAGGACACCTACGGTTTTGCTCGCGATCTTGCTCGATTCCTTGGCAAGGCTCCATACAATATCCCCGTCAAGACCGTTAACCGCGGACTCGGACGTTGTCTGTTAATATTAGGAGAAAAATAGAATAGGAGGATTACACATGAGAATACGTTTATTATTGTCAGCAGCATGTTTGTGGCTTTCAGCCAACATGTTTGCACAACAATGCGAATTACCGGTTTCCATTGTGCTCGACGAGGAGTTTACAGAAGTTCCGGCGGCTGCATCAAGCATGCTTTACCAGTCGCTCAGTCGCATGGCTACAGAGAACGGACTCACTACGGAGGCTCCAAATTCGCCGTTTGTGTTGACCGCCCACTGCGATGTGCTTGATAAGAGCAATCTTCCAGGACCGCCGATACAGACAGTCTACAATCTCGGACTGACTTTGTATATGGTAGATACGTATCAGCAGAAGAAGTTCGCCACAGCCTATCTCACACTGAACGGTGTAGGTACGGGCGAGGTGAAGAGCTATATTGATGCTTTCCGCCATATCAGCAGATCGGGCAACGAGATAAAGCGACTCGTAAACACCGGTCGTGCCAAGATGATGAACTATTACGACACGCAATATCCGAACATCCTGAAGGAGGCGAAGCGTCTGGAGGCGATGCAGCAGTATGAAGAGGCGCTTGCTATGGTTTTTGCAATCCCCGTTTGCTCGAAAGGCGGCGACCAGGCTTCAAGCTACGGCTTGAAGCTGTACACCCGCAATCTCGATCGTCTGAATCTATATCTGCTGAACACAGCAAAGGCTATGTGGGCTGCTGGACAGGACGCTCAGACAGCCAAGGAGGTTTGCAAGCTGTTGGCTCAGATTGACCCTGAGGCGGCTTGTTATGCAGACGCTTCAAGATTCCTGAAAGAGGTGAAGGGTCAGGTGCGTAGCGATATCGACTTCGAGATGCGCCAGAAATATAACGACCAGATAGATCTTGAGAAAGGTCGCATTGCAGCGGCGCGTGCGGTGGGTGTAGCGTTCGGAAACGGACAGAAACCGACAACGACAAACCTTATGTGGCTTAAATAAGTCTTTTCAGAACGCGCAATATCCGTGACGTTCTACTTTATAAGTATGCTTCAAGTAAGAGTGGAAGAATTGGGTTCGCAGTTCTTCCACTCTTTTCATTTTTGGTATTTCCTACGTTTTTGCTTGCCGTATTTCGATATAATAATGTAATTTTGCATATTGAACTAATATATAAATAAGAATAAAAGCTAATACATAATATAGAATGGTACTCAACTATATCTGGATTGCGTTCTTTCTCGTAGCCTTCTGCATAGCCCTTGTGCGGCTCGTGTTCATGGGCGATACGGAAGTGTTCCCCGCAATCATGAACTCTACGTTCGACACCTCGCGCACGGCGTTCGAGATTTCGCTCGGACTTACCGGCGTGCTCTCGCTGTGGCTCGGCATAATGAAGATAGGCGAGAAGGGCGGCGTGGTGAACGTGCTGGCTCGCGTGCTCTCGCCCGTGTTCTCAAAGCTGTTCCCCGACATTCCGAAGGGACATCCCGTGACGGGCAGCATCTTCATGAACGTGGCAGCCAACATGCTCGGACTCGACAACGCCGCAACGCCGCTCGGACTGAAGGCTATGGAGCAACTGCAGGAGCTTAACCCGAAGAAGGACACGGCTACTAACCCGATGATAATGTTCCTCGTGCTGAACACGTCGGGTCTGACGCTCATACCGGTGAGCATCATGGTGTATCGTGCGCAGCTTGGTGCGGCGCAGCCTACCGACATCTTCGTGCCCATTCTGCTCGCTACGTTCTGTTCTACCGTCGCCGGCATCATCGTCACGTCGCTATATCAGCGCATCAACCTGCTCAACCGCACTATGCTGCTCACGCTGGGCGGACTCTCGCTTGCCGTCGCCACCATCATCTGGGGCTTCTCGGCTATGGACAAGGCGCAGATGAACGTCGTGAGCACGTCGGTGGCTAACATCCTGCTGATGCTCATCATCGTGGTGTTCATCCTGGCTGGTATGCGCAAGAAGGTGAACGTGTACGACGCGTTCATCGAGGGCGCAAAGGACGGCTTCTCTACGGCTGTGCGCATCATCCCTTATCTCGTGGCGATACTCGTGGGCATCGGTGTGTTCCGTGCTTCGGGTGCAATGGATATGCTCATCGGCGGCGTGAAGTGGGTGGTTGAGGCTCTTGGCTGCAACACCGACTTCGTTGGCGCGCTGCCCACGGCTTTCATGAAGCCGCTCTCGGGCAGTGGAGCCCGCGGCATGATGGTCGACGCCATGACTACATACGGTGCCGACTCGTTCGTGGGTCGCCTCTCGTGCATCTTCCAGGGGTCTACCGACACCACCTTCTACATCCTCGCCGTCTACTTCGGCAGCGTCGGCGTACGCTACACACGCCACGCCGTAGCCTGCGGCTTGCTTGCCGACCTCGCTGGCGTAATTGCGGCAATCGCAATATGCTACATTTTCTTTTAAAAGTAAAAAAGTAAAAGAGTAAAAAAGTAAAATATGGCTAATTTGAAGAGTTTAGCAAAGGACACCGCCATTTACGGCTTGAGCAGCATTGCGGGCCGTTTCATCAACTATCTGCTGGTGCCCATCCAGACCACAGCGTTCGTCGCGAGCGGCGGACAATATGGTGTCGTAACGAACATCTACGCCTACACGGCGCTGCTGCTTGTCATCCTTACGTACGGCATGGAGACAACCTTCTTCCGCTACGTGAACAAGACGGAGGAGAACCCGCAGACCGTCTACTCTACGGTGCTCATCTCCGTCGGAGCGACGGCGGCGCTTTTCGTGGCGCTCGTGTTCAGCTTCTTGCCCCAGATAGCTACGTTCATGAAGTATCCCGACCATCAGAGTTGGGTGGCAGTGATGTTCGTCTGCGTGGCTATCGACGCGTTCAAGTGCATACCGTTCGCCTATCTGCGCTACAAGAAGAAGGCGATTAAGTTCGCGGCGCTACAGCTTGTGAACATAGTGCTGAACATAGTGCTCAACCTGCTCTACCTCATCGTGCTGCCGGCACTGAAGCTTAACCCGTTCGGCTTGTACGACGCGCAGTTCACGCTCGACGTGGGCATGGCGTTCTACATCAACCTCATCTGTACAGCCGTCGTTCTGCTCTGCTTCTGGCGCGAGCTGACGGGTTTCCGCTGGCGCTTCGACGTGCAGTTGTGGCGCCGTATGCTGCGCTACGCCATGCCTCTATTAGTGTTGGGCATAGCAGGCATCTTGAATCAGACGCTCGATAAGATAATCTTCCCCTACCTTTACGACGGAGCCGACGAGAAGACGCAGCTCGGCATATATGGAGCGGCTACAAAGATTGCGATGATCATGGCAATGATTACGCAGGCGTTCCGCTACGCCTACGAGCCGTTCGTTTTCGGCAAGTCGAAGGATAAGGACAACCGCGAGACGTACGCCAAGGCGATGAAGTTCTTCATCATCTTCACGCTGCTTGCCTTCCTCGTCGTTATCGCCTACATCGACATCCTGCGCTTCATCATCCCTAACGAGAGCTACTGGCCCGGTCTGCGCGTCGTGCCTATCGTTATGGCAGCCGAGATAATGATGGGCGTCTACTTCAACCTCTCGTTCTGGTACAAGCTCATCGACAAGACCATATACGGTGCGTGGTTCTCGGCTGCGGGCTGCTTGGTGCTGGTGACGGTGAACGTGCTCTTCGTGCCCAAGTACAGTTACATGGCGTGTGCATGGGGCGGCGTAGCTGGCTACGGCACGGCGATGGTGCTGTCGTATCTCGTCGGTCAGCGTAAGTATCCCATCAACTATCCGCTGAAGTCGATAGGCGTGTACGTGGCTATCACGGCGCTCTTCTACTTCCTCATGAATCTTGCCAACGACAACCTGCCCGAGTGGGCTGCGCTCGCTGTGAACACCGTGCTCGTCGTGGCGTTCATCGGTCACATCGTCTATCACGACCTGCCGCTGAAGAGTCTGCCCGTCGTGGGCAAATACTTCCGTTAGCCCGTTGCGTCGGTCTGTAAAGGTCGGCGCAAAGACCGCGGTCTTTCGCTTTAAGATAACATTATATAAACACCAACTTTTAATATTATGAAGAAAAAGAATCTGTTCCTCGCTGCAGCCCTTGCGCTCTCATCGGCTGCCGCTCATGCCGACGAAGGCATGTGGACGCTCTACAACCTGCCGCAGGCGGTTTACGAGCAGATGAAGAGCTATGGCTTCACTCCTTCTTACGACCAGCTCTACAAGAGCGAGGACGCCATTAAGAACGCTGTGGTCAACTTTTCGGGCTACTGCTCTGGCGTCGTAGTGTCGCCCGACGGACTCGTCTTCACCAACCACCACTGTGGCTTCGAGGCTATCCGTTCGCACTCTACCGTGGAGCACGACTACATGCTCAACGGCTTCTACGCAAAGACCTTCGAGGAGGAGCTGCCTAACAAGGATATGTTCGTGAGCTTCATGGTCGACCAGAAGGACATCACAGAGATGCTCGCCCAGCGCGGCTTCAACGAGATGAACAACGAGCAGCGCGAGAAGTTGCTCAACGAGGTGGAGAACCAGATGATTAAGGAGCTGCACGAGCAGGACCCGTCGCTCGACCTTGAGATTAAGCCGTTCTACGAGGGCAACAAGTATTACGCTACGACATATCGCACCTTCCGCGACCTGCGCCTTGTGTTCACCATCCCGAAGTCGATGGGCAAGTTCGGAGGCGAGACCGACAACTGGATGTGGCCGCGCCAGACCTGCGACTACTCTGTGTTCCGCATCTACGCCGACCCTAAGACCAACGGACCTGCTGCCTATTCGAAGGACAACGTGCCTTACAAGCCGAAGCACTGGGCTAAGGTGTCGATGGACGGATACAAGGAGGGCGACTTCGCCATGACTATCGGCTACCCCGGCTCTACAGAGCGCTATCTCTCAAGCTACGGCATACGCGAGATGCGCGACGCCGAGAACGCTCCGCGCGCTCAGATACGCGGCGTGAAGCAGGAGGTGATGATACGCCACATGCGCGCCGACGAGGCTGTGCGCATCAAGTACGACTCTAAGTACGCACAGAGCTCCAACTACTGGAAGAACTCGCTCGGTATGAACAAGTGTATCGACTCCGTTGGCATCATCCGTCAGAAGGCCGACTTCGAGGACCGCATCCAGGAGTATCAGAAGTGGACCGGCTACCTGAAGGGCAAGCTCGACTTCGACAAGATGAAGAACCTCTACGCCAAGCGCTTCGACGCCGACAAGCTCAGCACCGTATGGCGCGAGACATTCGCACGCACCAGCGAGTTCAACACTCGTGCGCTCACGCTCATCGGCATGATGCCTGAGAAGGGCAGCAAGAAGGCTAAGACCACATACAGCTTCCCCGACAACAGCGAGGAGTGGGACGCGGCTCTCGACAAGGACGTGCAGGCTGCGCTCATCGACAACTTCCGTCAGTATGTATCAGCTGAGCAGCTTCCGGCGTTCTACACCACAATAAAGGAGCAGTTCGGCGGCGACACACGCAAGTATGTAGAGTGGCTGTGGTCTACATCCGTTCTGATGAAGAGCGGCAAGAAGATTAAGCTCTCAGAGAAGGCGCTCGCAAAGGACCCCGGCTACCAGTATGCGAAGGCTCTGAAGGCTGTGTACGACAAGTGCAGGGGCGTGATAAACGACGTGCGCGAGGCTATCGAGGAGCAGGAGCGCTACCTCTGCGACGCCAAGGTGCGCTACGAGCAGGAACTGCCTCACTACTCTGACGCCAACTTCACGATGCGTCTGTCGTACGGTCAGGTAGGCGGCTATCTGCTTGGCGGCGAACCGTCGGGCTACTACACCGAGGCATCGTCTATCGTGCGCAAGATGGAGGCTGGCGAGAAGGGCACCATCGACTATCAGGCAGAGCCAGTGATGAAGCAGCTTCTTTCTTCGCCCGATTTCGGCAAGTACACCGACAAGACAACGGGCAAGATGCAGCTCTGCTTCCTCACCAACAACGACATCACCGGCGGCAACTCTGGCTCGCCGATGTTCGACGGCAACGGCAATCTCATCGGTCTGGCGTTCGACGGCAACTGGGATTCGCTTTCAAGCGACATCTGGTTCGACAAGCGCCTGGCTCGCTGCATCGGCGTCGACATCCGCTACATGCTCTTCCTCATGGACAAGTGGGGCAACGCAGAGCGTCTGCTCAAGGAGATTGGCGTGAAGTAAGACTCTGTTTGTAGGTGTATTGATATGAGCCTACGACAATTCGTAGGATATAAGATAACAAGTTTATATAGTAGCGGAGGTCTCTGGCCTCCGCAGCAACCAACGATGCAAACTCTATTATTAGTAATGATGGTTTGTATTCTACTTGGTGCTGCGGAGGCCGGAGACCTCCGCTACTTGTAGGTTCATGATTGAATAACTCCATATTCAAGATGAGCCTCTTTTTTATTGTTTTGTTCTGTAAAAGTTGAGCAAAAGTCATCGTGCTCCGAACGCGATCTGATCGGATTGCGTTCGCCGCCCGATCAGATTGCGTACGCCGCCCGATCGGATTGCGTACGGAGAACGATGATAGGACGTTAGCTTTTATTGCGCAAAAGCAGCGATTTCATCGAACAAGAGCAGCGATTTCATCGAGCAAAAGTAGCGATTTCATCGAGCGACTGCGCCACCTTCAGCGTGTCATCGAAGCCCGCACGCATCACTCCGTGCGCCTTAAGGTCGTCGAGCATGGCGATGAGCGAGTTCCAGAAGCCGCCGATGTTGTAGAGAATGACGCGCTTGTTGTGGTAGCCGATGGATGCGGCGGCGAGAACGGTGAATATCTCGTCGAGCGTGCCCACGCCGCCAGGCAGCGCTATTATCACGTCGCTGCGCTGAATCATTAGATCCTTGCGGTCGGAGAGGTTCTCGCAGAGAATCTTCACGTCGACATGCTCCGACACCCTGCCACCTTTCTCGACAATCGACGGCACGACGCCTATGGTCATTCCCTTTGCGTTGTGTACAGCCTCAGCCACACACTCCATCAGTCCGAGGTTGCATCCGCCGAACACCAGCGTATGCCCGTTGGCACCCATCCAGGCGCCCAGCTCGCGCGTGCGGTCGAAGTATTCGGTGGGAAGATTCGAGTTGGCGGAGCAGAAAATACAAATGTTCATTGCTGTTATTTTTTTATTATTAACTAAGCCTTTCTAAGCCTTTTTAGGCCTTTCTAAGCCATTGCTGACTACTAACTAAGCCTTCCTAAGCCTCTTTAAGCCCTCTAAGCCTTGGTAGGAGGCTACGGCATTCCTGCCGTAGCCATTGCAGACTAAGCCGAGGAAGAACTGCTAACTAAGCCCTCCCCGACGGGGAGGGGCTTTGGGAGGGGCTACTCCTCTTTAGACTATAGTATCCGAATCGGCAGCGCAGGCAGTCTTTCCGCTCGCAGTAGCGGTGCTGTAGCTGTATGAGCGCCTGCGTGTCGGCGGCGTTGCTCGCCTCCACGCCGCACTCCTTCCATAAGCGTATATACGTGTTGTCCTCGGCGGGCAGGTCTTCGAGCCAGTCGAGCGCACGCTGCACGAGTCGCTCGTCGTCGCGGTAGCAACCCCAGGCGTGCAGCAGCGGCACGGCGGCGTTGATGATGAGCAGATTAAGCGACGAGGCGGAGAGACGCTTCTCGTTAGCGCGACTCTCCTTGCCGAAGGTGTAGTGAGTGCGCCAGTATTCGCCCACGCCGGTCTGCAGCACGGCGTGCAGCTTCTTCACACTCTCGCACGCCGTTATATCGGCAAGCGCCGCACGGCGCGAGCAGTAGAGCTGAGCCAGCTGCGACATGCGTATATAAGGGAAGTTTTGTGGGCGCAGACGCAGGAATCGCCACGCCTGACGCGACATCGGCTCGAGCCCGAACTTGCGCGAGAGATAGCCGAACTCGCGCTTCAGACTGAGGAAGTAGGCGTCGCCCTCAGCCGCCTCGCGCGTCTGCGGCGTCATCTGCGTCTCGTCGAGCAGTCCCGCCATGCCCATGAACATCGCCTCCACCTGAAACGGGTCGTCGCGGTGGTGCGCAATCTGCATCAGTGGCAGGCGCTCAGCCCACTGCCCGAACGCCTCGCTGTTGACGCCGAAGCCGAAGCTGCGAGCCATCGTGGCAAAGAACGCCGCCTCCCACGAGCCTTCGAACAGCTCCACGCGGCGGCGTATAGCCTCCGTCTTCTCGTTGAGCCGCTCGGCAAGCAACGCGCTCAGCCACGTGCGCTTCTTTATCGAGTCGAGCGGCAGCACGGCGTCGCGACACGGCGGGTAGCGGTCGAAGGCAAGCAGACGACGATAGTTGGCGAGCACGTGCTGCGGCACCTCGAGCTGCACCTGCGGCAGGTGGTCGCCACGTTCGGTCACGACATCGGCATCCACCACAGCCGCCACGTGCAAGACCACGTTGTTGTACGCCGCGTCGGTGTCATGGCCATGCAGAAACCAGTCGGCAGAGCGCTCGTGAATCTCCACATTGCCCACCCACATCACGCCGTCGATGCGCACCTTAGCGTTGAAGAAGTCGGGTCCGGCGTGCATGTTCTGCAGTCCGGGGTCTATCACCTCCACGCTGCGCCCGTCGGTAGTTTGCAGTTCGGCGAGCGGCAGAATACGATGCTTCCATATATAGTGCAGTAGCTTTTCCATAGACATTCGGATTTTAACGACCTCAAAGTTACGTTTTTTTTCACATTGAAAGTGGTTTTTATATTCAAAAAATCAGTAATTTTGTAAACAGAACCAATTAACTACATAAAGAAATGAAACGCTATCTACTGTCAGCCGCTGCGCTCTGCTTCGCAATGGCAATGAGCGCACAGTCGCTCTTCGTGGGATCATACAACATACGCTACCATAATTCGGACGACGACCGCAACGGCAACGTCTGGAAAACACGCTGCAAGGTGATCTGCGACCAAGTGAACTTCGAGAGTCCCGACATCTTCGGCGCGCAGGAAGTGCTGCATGCGCAGCTCGGCGACCTGCTCGGCGCGCTTGACGGCTACGACTATATCGGCGTGGGCCGCGACAACGGCAAGACAAAAGGCGAATATGCCGCCATATTCTATAAGAAAGACCGCGTGAAGCTGCTCAACAAGGGCAACTTCTGGCTGAACGAAACGCCCGACAAGCCGAAGCTGGGCTGGGACGCTGCGTGCATACGCATCTGCTCGTGGGGCGAGTTTGAGCAGGCAGAGACCGGTTTCCGCTTCTACTACTTCAACCTGCACATGGATCATGTGGGCGTAGTGGCGCGCCGCGAGGCGGCTAAGCTCGTTGTGAAGAAGATTGGCGAGATAGCAAAGGGCGCCCCCGTCGTGCTCACCGGCGACTTCAACGTCGACCAGAACGACGAGATATACCGCATCTTCACATCGTCGGGCATACTCAACGACTCGTACACGCACGCTCGTCTGCGCTTCGCCGAGAACGGCACGTTCAACGACTACAAGCCGTACATGAAGACACAGTCGCGCATCGACCATGTGTTCGTTTCGCCCGAGTTCAACGTCGACCGCTACGGCATGCTCACCAACATGTACTGGACCGACGATGCTCCGTCCGAGGCTCAGAACAGTAACCAGGCGCCCAGTGAGCTGGAGTTCCGCAAGATGACTCTCCGCACACCAAGCGATCACTATCCAGTGTTTGTAAGAATCAATTATAAGAAATGATGTTGAGGTGTTGAGATGTTGACATTAGTGCATATCTCACCATCTCACCACCACACCATCTCACCACCTCACCACCTCACCATAACACCATATCATAACATGACCAACATTCATCCAGTAGGCGTCAACGACCGCCACAAAACACTTTTTGAGGGTCTCTGGCCCTTGCCGTTCGGCGTAAGCTACAACGCCTATATCATCGACGACGAGAAGGTAGCGCTCGTAGACACGGTAGAAGTAGACTTCTTCTCGCAGTTCATAGACAACGTGCGCCGCGTCATCGGCGACCGTCCTATCGACTACATCATCGTCAACCACATGGAGCCCGACCACAGCGGCTCGCTCGCACTCATCAAGAAGTATTATCCCGACGCAAAGATCGTGGGCAACAAGAAGACGTTCGACATGATGCGCGGCTACTACAACGTGGGCAACGAGGAAGACGAGATTGTAGAAGTGAAGAACGGCGACACGCTCTCGCTCGGCACACACCAGCTGGCGTTCACCATGATACCTATGGTTCACTGGCCCGAGACGATGGTTACGCTCGACGTCACAGAGCACGTGCTCTTCTCGGGCGACGCCTTCGGATGCTTCGGCGCACTGAACGGCGCATACGTAGACAGCGAGATGAACTGCGACGTTTATTGGAACGAGATGCAGCGCTACTACTCGAACATCGTGGGCAAGTACGGCGTGCCCGTGCAGCAGGCGCTGAAGAAGCTCGCCGGCGTGCAGATCGACTATATCTGCCCGACGCACGGACCGATATGGCATGAGCACATCGCACGCGTCATCGGCGAGTACGACCGCATGAGCCGCTACGCTACAGAGCCGGGACTCGTGGTCTGCTACGGTTCGATGTACGGCAACACGGAGCGCGCTGCCGAGAAGATAGCCAGCGCAGCAAGCCGTGCGGGCGTGAAGAACATCGTCATCCACGACGTGTCGCGCGAGAACCACTCGTTCATCCTCAGCGACATCTTCAAGTATCGCGGACTCATCCTTGGTGCGCCCACATATAACAACGGACTCTATCCCGAAATGGAGATGCTGCTCTCAGAACTCGCAGAGCGCGGCATCAAGGACCACCTCCTCGGCATCTTCGGCTCTTACACATGGGCTGGTCAGGCTGTGAAGAAGATCACGGAGTGGAACGAAACACGCATGAAGTTCGAGCTTGTAGGCACTCCGGCTGAGATAAAGCAGAGTCTCAGCGCAGAGACTGAAGCGGCTTGCGAAGCACTCGGCAAGGCAATGGCAGAGCGACTGAAGTAAGAAGGGTAATGCAATTAATTCATACGTATATAAACCAATAAACGCCCGTGCAAAAACACGGGCGTTTATTTTGCTATATAATTGATTCAATTAACGTATTATAATACATTGAATGTCATCGGTTCCTCTCCTGTTCGAGTCTTGTAGTCATCGTAAAGCATTTCGCGCATCTTTTCTACCATTGCCTTTTTCTGTTCTTTGGCAGAATTCCAGCGTCGCAATGCTTCTGCTTTTGTGATTTTCTCCATGTTGACAGTTTTAATTGTATAGTATCATTTGCAAAAATACGTTTTTATTTCTATTATTTCAAGTCTTTAGCTTAATCTTTTCATTCTTTAGTAACTTTTGATAAGTTACGCTGCATCTCAACAATAAAAATGAATGAATTCATTTTGTATTGTCTTCGATTTGCAGTAACTTTGCACCCGAATTCAGGATTTATATTTTACGGGAAGCTGCCCTAATGTCTTCAATCAATTTCTTATTCGCTAAAGATACGACGTTGTGACATGGCTGGGGAAGACACACAGCAGCTACAGATTAGAGTTAAGTCCACCCCTTTTTAGTATTAAGCAGCTATGCGAAGCCACTGGCTTGCAAGCATTAAAGAAACAACATTTTTACATTGAAGACATTTGAAGAATTGGGCGTAAGCGAAGAGATTCGCCGCGCCATCGAGGAACTCGGCTTCGAACATCCGATGCCGGTTCAGGAGGAAGTTATACCGTTTTTGTTGGGTAACGGCAACGATGTTATCGCACTTGCGCAGACCGGAACCGGCAAGACAGCCGCTTTCGGCATTCCGTTGCTGCAACGCACCGACCCAACAGACCGCACTACGCAGGCTATCGTCATCTCGCCCACACGCGAGCTTTGCCTACAGATAGCCGACGACCTGAAGTCGTTCTCAAAGTATATTAAAGGAATCAACATTGTAGCAGTATACGGCGGTACGTCTATCGTCGACCAGATGCGTGCGCTGAAGCACGGCGCGCAGATTATCGTGGCTACACCGGGCCGTCTTATCGACCTTATGCACCGCGGAGCAGCCAAGCTCGACGCCGTGCAGAACGTTGTGCTCGACGAGGCTGACGAGATGCTCAACATGGGCTTCTCTGACAGCATCAACGAGATATTCGACAACGTGCCTGCAGACCGCAACACGCTGCTCTTCTCGGCTACGATGAGCAAGGAGATTGAGAAGATTGCGCTCAACTATCTGCACGACCACAAGGAGATTGTGGTGGGCTCGCGCAACGAGGGCGCTGAGAATGTCAACCATATCTACTATATGGTGAACGCGAAGGACAAATACCTCGCGCTGAAGCGCATCGTCGACTTCTATCCGCGTATCTACGGCATCGTGTTCTGCCGCACCAAGGCTGAGACGCAGGAGGTGGCTGACAAGCTCATACGCGACGGATACAACGCCGAACCGCTGCACGGCGACCTCTCGCAGCAGCAGCGCGACATCACTATGCAGAAGTTCCGCCAGCACATCACGCAGCTGCTCGTGGCTACAGACGTGGCTGCGCGCGGTCTGGACGTGGACGACCTCACGCACGTCATCAACTATGGTATGCCGAGCGACACCGAGAGCTATACTCACCGCTCTGGCCGTACGGGTCGTGCGGGCAAGAAGGGAACTTCAATCTCTATCATCCACACCAAGGAGCGCGGACGTGTTCGCGAGGTGGAGCGTGTGATAGGCAAGGAGTTCGTTGACGGCACGCTGCCTACGCCGCAGGAGATTTGCTCTAAGCAGCTTTTCAAGGCTATCGACGAGATAGAGAAGGTGGATGTGGACGACGAACAGATTGCTCCGTTCATGGAAGACATCAACCGCCACTTCGAGTACTTTGACAAGGAGGATATTCTGAAGAAGATAGTTTCGCTGGAGTTCGGCAAGTTCCTGAAGTACTACGCCAACGCGCCGGAGATAGTGAAGCCTTCTACCACACGCGACCGCAAGGAGCGCGGCGAGGGTCGCGACGGCAGAAAGCGCGAGAAGCGTGCGCCGGAGGCAGGCTATCGCCGTCTGTTCATCAATCTGGGAAAAGACGACGGATTCTATCCGGGCGAGGTGATGCAGTTCATCAACCGCAACGTGCATGGCCGCCAGGATGTGGGACATATCGATCTGCTTGCACGCATTTCGTATATCGAAGTGCCGGAGCAGGACGCCGAGAAGGTGATGCGCGCGCTGAACGGAGCGTCTTACCGCAACCGCACCGTGCGCTGCAACGACGCCGACGACACGGCTGCTGCTTCAAGTGGCGACGGAAAGCGTGGCTCGCGCCGTTCTTCCGACCGCGACGGTGGTCGTACATCGCGCCGCAAGGACGCTGCCAACGACGCCAATCCGTACGAGAAGCGCTCTAAGCGCCGCAACGAGATGGAGGGTCGCAACCGTTCGCAGCGTGGTCAGCGTGGAGGCTCGCGCTACGAGAGCGGACGCAAGGACGACTGGCGCCAGTTTATCAACAACCCCGACATAAAGCTCGTGGGCGAGGAGCCTGACTTCTCGGAGGAAGGATGGGCACGCCGCAAGCCAAGAAAGAAGAAGTAAATAGGCAAGAAAGAAGAAGTAAAGATTTTATATATACGTAGCGGAGGTCTTTGGCCTCCGCAGCACCAGGTAGATAGCAGATATTCGCTATATGCATTGTTGGTTGCTGCGGAGGCCAGAGACCTCCGCTACGTTTTTTTTGTTATTTCCTGAACTTCGCCGTGTGCTCACCAGCTTTCACTACGTACACGCCCTTTGCGAGCGCCGATATGCTCACGGTCTCGCCGCGCCAAGCCTCGCGATGGAGCACGCTTCTGCCGCCTGCGTCGTATACGTAGAGCGGAGCAGCGATGTTGCTGTCCCATCCGTTGAAGCTCATCTCTGCGCCGTCTGTAGAGACGGTGAGCGTGAGCGTGGGTTTGCTGTCGGCTGTGGCGTCGTTGAGCGCCGTCGTGTTGAGCGAAATCAGAATCTTCTGCACCTTGTCGAAGGCGTACGTCGTGCCTTTCTCGTCGGAACCGACCACCACGAGGTCGTCCTCGCCCAGTTCGATGCGCGCCAGCTTGTCCATAGAGTACGACTTCTGTCCGTTCTGCGTCACCACTGTCACCACATCGTCGGCGTGCGTGCCGAGAGCCGTGGCGAGCAGAGCGAGTATAGCAATTATTCTTGTTCTCATAATGTATCCTTTCTCTTACTGTTTGTGATAGAGTGGGGGCATCAGCGTGCCTGCAGCGTCAGACCATTGAGGTTGATGTAGCGTGTGTCGCCGCCCGAAACGGCGCGCAGCAGCTTGTCCTCGTTGCAAGTGAGCTGAGTCTTTGCGTCGTTCACGTCGAACACGATGCTCACGCGCTCGGTGCTTCTGCCGTCAGCCGTGCCTGCGAGTACGCCCGAGACGGTTATCTGCTTAGCCGTAGCGTCGTATGTGTACGACGCGGTGCTGGCTATTATCTCCTTCGTCTCGTACATATCGCTGGTCAGCGTCACCTGCACCTTCACAGAGCCTTTCGCCTCCTTGCCCGCATAGTTGTGGTTGAACTGTAGAGCGAACATACCCATCGACATAGTGTTCGAGTCGTACGTGCCGTAGACTGGCGTTGCGAAGTTCTCGGCGCCGTCCCATTCAGCCGCAGCCGAGGTAGAGTATTTCATCGTCGTGAGGTCTACGAGGAACGTTATCTCGCTGCCCGTTGTGGGCTTCATCTTCACCACGCCGTTCTCGTAAGTGTACGTGCCCTTCACGGCGCCGTATGTGGCGTTGCCGAATCCGTCGAGCACCAGAGCGTCGCCCGTACCGCTTTCGGGCAGGAACGTGCCTGCCTCCTTGCCCTTCAGCTGGAATGTGGGCTGCGCCGTCTCCGAAGCGCGTGTGTAGCGGAAGAGCGTTTCGCCTGCAGCGTTGCTCACGAGAGCGTCGGCGGCGTCGGCTACCGATGCGCCCTTAGAGAAACTGAGGCTCACCGGCTCGATAGAGTTAGAGAGACGGTCGTAGTAGTACCAGCGACGTGCGGTGCCTTCGAGCAGTTCCAGGAGGTAGCGCGAGCCGTACGAGTCGCTTGCGGCAGCCGTGTATGAGCAGTCGGCGGTGCTTGCGAAGTAGTAGCGGTTGTAGTCGGGCTTGTCGTTGTTAAGGTCGTTTACCACCACGAGAGCGTCGCCGCCCTCAAACCACTTGCCCGAGACGCCGTACGTGCGGCGTCCCCACACGTCGGCGCTGTATGCGTCGTCGTAAGAGAATCGGTTTGTGGCGTCGTTGAACGTGTAGCATCCGCCGAAAGTCTTCTCTCCGCTCACCGTAGCGTGGAACGACGAGTTGGCGGCGAGGTTGAGGCTGAGCGCAGGCTCTGAGCTTTGCAGCACGCCGTTGTCGCCTACGCTGATGGGGAAGCCCTTATAGTCGCCCACGAAGGCGCGACCTGCGAACGTAGTCTTCTCCTTGCCCACGGTCTCTATGGTTATCGGCTCCGCCGGCATGATGCAGAGCCAGCACGTGCCGAAGTCCTCGTCGTCGGTGACGTACTCGTAGGGCACGTCTTCGCCGCTTGCCGACGTAATCTTCAGCGTGCCGTCGAATCCGTAGTCGCTATACCACACGAATTTCACAGGCTGTCCGGCAAGCTGGTCGAACTTTCGCTCCGCCGGGTCCTTGTCCCAGTCGTCGCTCGCGTTGTACATCACGATGGTTGTGCCCTCGCCCTGCTTCAGCGTGATAGGCAGGTAGAACTGCTGTGTGCCGTCGAACGTGATGAAGTCGACGTCCGAAGCGGGGAATGTAGCTACAACTTTCTTGCCTTTCACAAGATACAACTGACGGGTGCTTTGTGCTTGTGCGAGTCCTACGGCAGATGCCAGCAGACCCAGTGCGATTAACCTGTGTTTCATTACGGTGGTTTTTTTAATGGTTATGCCACGTTCTGTTAGTCTAACAGCATGACTTGTGGCAAATGTACAAAGAATCAGTGAAACAGCAAACAAATTTCAACGAAATGTTGGTTTTTAACTATTGCTTGTCTGGTAAGCTTTTCTCACCGTTTCCGTCCGCCGCCCGATCGGATTGCGTCCGCCGTCCGATCGGATTCCGTTCGCCGTCCGATCAGATTCCGTCCGCCGCCCGATCGGATTCCGTTCGGGTGACGATGACTTTTCGTGAGGTTTTACTGCGAAAATATAAAAGACTATTGCTGTCTGTTTTATCGAATAGCAATAGTCTTTAACGTACAAACTGTAGTATTTGTAGTGATGAAGAGCACGGACTTGGTGCGTAGAAACGAACAACGGATTAACCGGATTAAGCGGATTCTTTACTCAATGAAGAAAATCCGTTCAATCCGGTTAATCCGTTGTTCTGTATAATATTCTAAACCCGGTTGATTCGTTGTTTAGTGTAATATTTTAAGTCCGGTTAATCCGAAGTAAAACATTATTGTTAAAAGCGGTTCAACCTGCTTGTTCAGTACGTATTAAGCCAGCTTCTTCTCCAAGCGCTCGCGGATGGCAGCGATGAAGCCTGCAGAGTTCTTTGTCTGCGGAGTAACGCCTTCCATAAGACCAGCGAGGTCCTTCGTTACGATACCCTCGTTGAGAGTGTCGAAGCAAGCAGCCTCGAGAGCGTCAGCGTAGCGTACGAGTTCGGGCAGGTTGTCCATCTCGCCGCGCTTGCGCAGAGCGCCGCTCCAAGCGAAGATAGTAGCCATCGGGTTGGTAGATGTCTCTTCGCCCTTCAGATACTTGTAGTAGTGGCGTGTAACGGTGCCGTGAGCAGCCTCGTACTCGTACTTGCCGTCAGGCGAAACGAGCACAGAAGTCATCATTGCCAACGAGCCGAATGCTGTAGAAACCATGTCGGACATAACGTCGCCGTCGTAGTTCTTGCAAGCCCAGATAAAGCCGCCCTTAGAGCGGATAACGCGTGCTACAGCGTCGTCGATGAGAGTGTAGAAGAACTCTAAGCCGCGCTTCTCAAACTCTTCCTTGTACTCCTCGAATACCTCGTAGAAGATAATCTTGAACTGTGCGTCGTACTTCTTCGAGATGGTGTCCTTTGTAGAGAACCAGAGGCTCTGGTTGGTGTCGAGCGCGAACTTGAAGCAAGAGTGTGCGAACGAACGAATCGACTTGTCGGTGTTGTGCATTGCCTGGAGCACGCCGGCGCCCTTGAATGTGTGAACCACAACTTCCTCGTGCTTGCCGCTCTCGCCGTCGAAGACGAGCTTAGCTACGCCCGGCTCGTCGGCACGAATCTCAACGCTCTTGTAAACGTCGCCGTAAGCGTGACGAGCGATGGTGATAGGCTTCTCCCAGTTCTTCACTGCAGGATGGATGCTCGGGATAGTGATAGGTGTGCGGAATACGGTGCCGTCGAGGATAGAGCGGATAGTGCCGTTCGGGCTCTTCCACATCTGATGGAGTTTGTACTCGTCCATGCGCTGGTGGTTAGGTGTGATGGTAGCACACTTAACGGCTACGCCCAAGCGCTTTGTAGCCTCGGCTGCGTCCTTTGTTATCTGGTCGCCGGTCTCGTCGCGCTTAACGAGTCCTAAGTCGTAATACTCTGTCTTGAGGTCAACGAACGGAAGGATAAGCTCATCCTTGATCATCTGCCACAAAATACGGGTCATCTCGTCGCCATCCATCTCTACGAGTGGAGTGGTCATCTGAATTTTTTCGGTCATAGTTATTTGGATTTAAGAGTTTATTTCTTGTTCTTATAATAGTTCATCAAGCAGCCGTCTGCCAGAATCTGACGCTCGTCGGCGGTGAGGTTCTGGAAGAAGAGGTGTATAGGCTTAACGCCGTCGCGAGCGATAACCTGCGCGTCGATCTCCTCCTTACCTGCGAGGATAGCCTCGCGGATGCCCGGCACGAAGAGCTTGTCGCCCGGCTCGAAGTTGAACTCAACGTCCTTGGCGATTGTGAACGGCACGATACCCCAGTTGATACAGTTAGAACGGTAGCGCTTTGTAGCGTACTCGTAGCAAACGTTAGCGTCGCCGCCGAGCACCTTCTGGCAAGAAGCAGCCTGCTCGCGAGCCGAGCCGTCGCCAGGACGGTTGGCGAATACGCATGAGCCGAACGATGTCTCCTCTGCCTTTGCGCCTACCTTAGCGAGAGCCTCTGCGATGTTTGCGCTCACCTCACCTGCACGGCGTGCGAGGTCCTGCTTCTGAATCTCCTTGCTCAGACCTACGTACTCTGGCACGCGGCGAGAGAGAGCGAACTCAGAAAGCTTCAACGGGTTAGAACGGTAAGAACTTGTCTCGCCAGACGGGATAAGCTCGTCGGTAGTTGTAACCGGGTCGTGGATAACTGCTGCCAACTCGAGCAACATGTTCTCCTGCATCGGATACATTGTAGGCCAGTCCTTGATGTTCGGACCGTAGCGGAGCTCTGTCTCAGGACGCGGTCTGCCGTAGCCGTTGTATACGCGGCACTTGTATATCTTGTCGTCGTAAGCGTATGGCTTGTGAGTGTTCTCGTACTCTACGTCTGTCGCAGCCGTAATCACGCCGCCGTTGGCTGCTGTAGCAGCGATAGAGCGTGCGTCCATAAGCGCAACGAGAGAGAGCTGACCCTGACCAGGCTTAGAACCCTCGCGGTTGGGGAAGTTGCGTGTGGTGTGGCGGATAGACAGACCGTTGTTCGACGGAACGTCGCCTGCGCCGAAGCACGGACCGCAGAATGCCGGCTTCATCACAACGCCAGCCTCGATGAGGTCGGCTGTGATGCCTTCGCGTGTTACAGCCATTGATACCGGTGTCGACTGCGGATAAGCCGAAGCTGTGAAGTAGTCGTTGCCGATGCTCTTGCCCTTAAGGATAGCGCCAGCCTCTGCGAGGTTGTCGTATGTACCGCCCGAGCAGCCTGCGATGATACCCTGGTCGGCGTATACCTTGCCGTCAACAATCTTGTCGACGAGATGCACGTCTACCTTGTCGCCGAAACGCTTCTTTGCGTCTTCCTCGATGCGTGTGAGGATGCCCACCGGGTCGGCCTGAAGCTCGTGGATAGTAACTGCGTTCGACGGGTGGAACGGCAGAGCGATCATCGCCTCCTGAGAAGAAAGGTCGATGCGAATCATCATATCGTAGTAAGCTACGTCGCCCGGCTTCAGTTCCTTGAAGTCCTGCGAACGCTCGTGTATGTCGTAGTGGTGCTTAACCTCTTCGTCTGTAACCCAGATAGAGCTCAAGCAAGTGGTCTCGGTAGTCATGATGTCGATGCCGTTACGGAAGTCGATAGGCAACTCCTTAACGCCAGGACCTGCGAACTCGAGCACCTTGTTCTTCACAACGCCGCTCTCGAATGTAGCCTTAACGAGAGAGATAGCCACGTCGTGCGGACCTACGCCCTTCTTGGGCTTGCCCTCAAGCCATACGAGCACCACTTCCGGTGCGTTGATGTCCCATGTGTTCTTGAGCAACTGCTTCACGAGCTCGCCGCCGCCTTCGCCAACGCCCATGTTACCGAGCGAACCGTAGCGTGTGTGAGAGTCGGAACCGAGAATCATGTTGCCGCATTTCACCATCATCTCGCGAGCATACTGGTGGATGACAGCCTGGTTGGCAGGAACGTAGATGCCGCCGTACTTCTTAGCTGCTGACAGACCGAATACGTGGTCGTCCTCATTGATAGTGCCGCCTACTGCGCAGAGCGAGTTGTGGCAGTTTGTCATAGCGTAAGGCAACGGGAACTCTTGCAGACCGCTTGCACGTGCTGTCTGAATGATTCCAACGTATGTGATGTCGTGTGACATCATTGCGTCGAAGCGGATGCGCATCTTCTTTCCCTTCGAGCCGTCCACGTCGTGAGAGCGGAGGATGCCGTAGGTGATAGTATTTTCGCGAGCTTCGTCGGGTGTCATGCCTTCGTACTTGTCGCAAACTTCGGTACCGTTGAGGAGATAGACTCCGTGATTAATAAGTTCTACCATAATGCCAAGGTTTTAAGTTATTAGTTTGTTTAATTATTGATATTCTTTTGTTGTTAGTATGTCTGTGTACTTCTATCCTTTGTCGTAGGATGTCCGTATTCTTTTATCTTCTTCTTTGTTGTTAGTATGTCTGTATGCTTCCGATGAACACGGTGAGCGATAGCATGTCTGCTGCGCCTCCTGGCGAAATGTTCCGCTCGGTGTAGCGGCGGTCCATATCTTTGAGAGCGAGAAGTTCGGCTGATGCGCACTTCTCTTCTATGGCTGATGCACACTTCTCTTCTATGGCTGATTCGCACTTCTCTTTGTCTTCAGCGGCGTATGCCTCTTCGAAGCTGGCGAGCAAAGCTCTTGCTTCCTGCTTCACTTCTTCTGCCGTGGCGACGTTGGTGCGATAGATTACGTTGGTGTCGTCGAGGTCGCACATGATGCGCAGCAAGGTTTTGTGCAGAGCGTGCGCATCGTGGCTCTTTCTGCGTTCGTTGTAGAACGGCAGCCATTCGGCGAACAGTTTTTCGTAGCCTTCGCGGGCATTGTCGAGTGCTCCTTTTATGGTTGTTGTGCCGTTGGAGAGCTGCTTTGCCTTGCTGCCGTGCGTGCCGCTGGTGTCGGGGAAGCTGGCTGCGAGAGCCTTTATTGTGAGCTGGAGTGAGGATAGATATCCTTCTTCTCTTTCCTTTCCTCTTTCTTCCTTGTTGGCTGCTGTTTTTTTCTCCTCGTAGGCTGCTGCCACTACGGCTAAGCCCATTGAGAAGAGGGCGCCTTTATGCGTGTTTACGCCGTTTGTGGCTTCGAGCATAGCCTTTTCGGCTTCTATTCCGGCGTCTCTTATGGATGTGTGAGACGGGAGAGTGTCGGCGAAACCGAGGAGTGCGAGACGCACGAAGTAGGGGTGGAGCGTGTTGATGCTGAGTTGCATCAGTGCATGATCCATGTCGCGGTGCGCTCCGTTATTGTCTTTGTCTACAAGACCGGGTTTCGGCGTGGTGTCGAGCTCTGCCTGCAGCGCTTGTGTAGCAAGATGTGCTATTATATAAGGTAGGGTGGTGGGCGGCACGAGCTGTCTTATTGTGTTCATGTCGCCTTGTTCCATTGCCTTGCGGACGCGCGATGCGCTTACTGCGTAGCCGTCTTTCTCCAGTCGGTCTATCTCGCGAACGTCTTTGAGCGCTTCGTGCATCAGTTGGTTGTAGCGTCGTGTGAGCTGGTCGGTAGGCTCTGTGCCTACAAAACGCACGGTTGCGCCGAGAGCTGGCGCGATGTGACGGCGGAACAGATCGAGGTCGAGCAGCATCTGCGTGTCGGCAGCGTCGTCGAGTCGCTTCAGAAAGTAGGTAGGGAACGTCGCGCGACTGATTGCGTAGTCGCTGCCGTCGATTACGGTGACGTTCTTGATGTCTGCAACGCCTTGCTCTACCATCGCTTTGCGCTCTGTGTATGCGAAGAGCGAGCAGTCTTCTCTTACTACCATTACGTACAACCGTTTCACTTGCTTGGCGGCTTGCTCAATGAGGTAGCGGTGGCCGAGGGTGAAGGGGTTGCAGTTCATTACCACAACGCCTCCACGAGGCGGTGTGGTGGTGAGATGTTGAGGTGTTGAGGTGTTGAGATATGAGGTGTTGAGATGTTGAGGTGTTGTGGTGTTGAGATGTTGAGGTGTTGAGGTGTTGAGATATGAGGTGTTGAGGTGTTGAGGTGTTGAGGTGTTGAGATTTGTTTTTACTTCCTCTTTACACTCTTCACTATTTTCTTTACACTCTTTACTATCCTCTCTACACTCTTTATTGTATTCTTTATACTTTTCTGATTCCTCTTTTATCTTTTTCAGAGCCTCGACCGTATTGCTGATACCTCCGATGCCGGTCTCCATGAGTATTGCTTCGGGTGCTTCGGCGAGCAGGCGGAAGGAGAGACTCTCGAAGAGTTGGCGGTTCTTGGGCTTTGTGAACAGCTTGATGCAGCTGTAGCCCTCCTGGTTGGCGTGCGCTATGAGGTGCGAGACGAGCGTGTTGGCGATAGCTTCGCCTTTGTGCGCATCGTCCACTGCAACGCACTTTATTACGTCGTCCTTCAATCCGCCACCGGCTATCATCTCGCCGTCGTCGTCGAGCGCTGCGGCGTAGTAGTTCATGTCGTCGATGCGCAGTCCGTTGCGTTTGAGGAACGCCTCTATGCGTTGGCGCTGACGGGGTGTTGCGGGGTTGAGGGTCTGTATCTCCATAGGTTTAAGTATTAAGATTTGCGGGCTTCGGCGTAGCTGTCCACCATTTCGTTGATTCTCGCCCATATCTCTTCTTGTGTGTGCCAGCGCATCCTCATGCAGTAGCGTGCTTCGTGGTCGCAGACGAGGCAGCGTCGTGGCTTTTCGCCGATGGCGTCTCTTGAGACGGGCGCGCCGTCGGCGTTGATGATGTCGATGTCGAAGAGGCGTCCGAGTGGGTGGGTGTCTTCGATGTTGACGGCTATGCGCTTGGCCTCGAGGAGCGGCATCGGGGTGATGAGGTAGGCTTCGTAGCCAGTCTCGAGGTCGAGCTCGAGGAGGGTGGGGGCTAGGGGGGCTATGCTTTCTGGGTGTTCTAGGGGGGATTGACCTTTGCCTTCTTTGATGCCGAACGCTTCGCGCATGGCTTCTACAGCGGCGTGCGCTGCCGTGAGCGACTGATGATTACGCTTTACGCTTCCTGGCATGACGACAGTAAGGCACACCAGTGTCTTTCCCGAGTGTTCAGCCAGCAGCTTCTGCTGTGTGGCATGGCGTGCGTCGCGGCTCGCCAGAAGTTCGTTGAGCGTAATCATTGTTATGGGTTTTATGGGTTGGGGCTATGGGACCTTTGGTTTCTTTTTATCAGAGCGGATAATGGTGCGGGAGTATGCAGTAGTCTGTTGACGGAAAATCCACGTAAATACGACAACACTCCCTTCCAAAACGCTGAAGAGATCAGCACGCTTTCGGCGCGCTGTTATGTTCTCAATACTTACGCTCGCGCGAGTAGTATGGGTAGATTTTAGGTTGTGTCCGCACGATAACGGCATCGCTTCTGCGGACTCTTTATTTCACGGCGTAAAGATACATATTTCTACTGATAAAAACAAACTTTTCGGGCGAACTTTTTCCCAGAATCGTCGTTTTGCAAAAAAAGTGTTTTCTTCGCTGTGATATGTGAAAGCAAAAAGGCTGCAGCATGATATGCTTGCAGCCTTTTTGCGATTGTTTAGCTTTGCGAGTAGTCGTATTTTAAATTCGCAGAGCGTTGTTTTCTTCTATTGTTCTTAACCCTTTTTCCTAATCCTTGATATTCTTGATAACATCCATTACCGAACCGTCGCGGTTCATGACGACGCCTACCACCTTGTCGCCGAACGGCAACGGTGCGGGGTTGCCGATTACGGAGAGAGCGCGGTCGCGTAGCTCCTCGAGTGTGACGAGCTTCAAGCCGGCAGCCTTCAGACGTTCTGCTATCTCCGGTCGAGCCGGGTTGACAGCGATGCCGTATTCGGTTACGACCACGTCGACGGTGCGACCCGGAGTGATGAGCGTAGTAATCTCGTTAACGACGCACGGTATTCTGCCGCGGAGCAGCGGGCAGACGATGATAGAGAGAGCCGAGTCTTCTGCTGTGTCGGGGTGTCCGCCGATAGCGCCGCGTATGATGCCGTCGCTACCTACGAGCACGTTCACGTTGAAGTTGACGTCCACCTCAAGCGCCGAGAGTATCACGATGTCGAGATAGTGTGTGGCAGCGCCCTGCTCGTGCATACTTGCGTATTCGCAAGCCGACACCTCCTTGTGTTTCGGGTCGTTCTTGAGCGACTCTGCAGCCACCTTGTCGAACGACTGCACGTCGATGAGGCGCTCGATGAGTCCTTCCTCGTGCATCTTCACCATGTGAGCGGTGATGCCGCCGAGGGCGAACGAAGCCTTGATGCCCTGGTCTATCATGCTCTGACGTATATACTTCACGGCAGCGAGCGAAGCACCGCCCGAACCGGTCTGTATAGAGAATCCGTTCTTGAAGTAGCCGCTGTTCACGATTACCTTCGCAGCCTGCTGAGCGAGCAGAATGTCGCGCGGGTTCTTAGTATCGCGGATGGCTCCCGAAGCAATCTTCGATGAGTCGCCTACCGACTCAACCTCCACCACGTAGTCGACGTCGTGCTCCGAGATAGAGTTCGGAGTGTTAGGATAAGGCACGAGGTCGTCGGTGAGGATTACCACCTTGTCGGCGTAGTGAGCGTCGGGCAGCGCGTAACCGAGCGAACCGCAGATGCTCTTAGCGTTCTCCGAGCGCGAGTAGCCGCAGGCGTTGCCGAGCGGGTCTGAAGAAGAAGCGCCGAGGAACGCCACGTCGATGTGCAACTCGCCCGAGGCGATAGCCTCGCCGCGTCCGCCGTGCGAGCGGAACACCACCGGCTTCTCCATCAGTCCGTGCGAAATCTCCTTAGCCAGTTCGCCGCGCAGACCCGATGTCGAAATCTCCGTGATCACGCCGTTGCGAATGTGCTCGATGAGCGGCTCGTGCACGTCCTGCAAGCTCGAAGCTGCGAGGTGCAGATTCTTGAATCCCATCTCTGCGAGCTTAGCCACAACCATGTTCACCACCTTGTCTCCACCGCGGAAGTGGTGGTGGAACGATATTGTCATGCCGTCCTTCAGTCCCGAGTGGCGTATAGCCTCTTCGAGCGTCATGAGCTTGGGGCTTTTCTGCTGCAGTTCGAGGCGCGGCGTGATGTCCTTGTGTGCCTCTACATTATTATATACGCTCTTTCCCATAGCCTGAGCCACCTGCTCGGCGAGGGTATGTCTTTCGTTCAGTGTGCTCATGCTATGTCCTCCTGTTTAATTACGCCCGAAGCCAGTGCCAAGTCGATGACGCGCTGTGCGCGTATCACCACTGGTCGGTCAACCATTTTACCGTTCACGGCGATAACGCCCGAACCCTTCTTCTCAGCCTCCTTGATGGCAGCGATAACGGCGAGCGCCTTGTCGATAGCCTTCTGAGTCGGCGTGAACACCTCGTTGATGATTTCAATCTGGCGCGGGTTGATGATCGACTTTCCGTCGAAGCCCAACTGATGAATCAGCTCCACCTCCTTGCGGAATGTCTCCATATCGTTGAGGTTAGAGTATACGGTGTCGAGCGCGTCGATGCCTGCGGCGCGTGCAGCCACCACGATGGTCTGGCGTGCCATGAGCAGCTCCATGCCTTCGGGCGAGCGCTGCGTCTTCAGGTTGGCGCAGTAGTCCTCAGCGCCGAGCGCGATGCCCATCATGCGCTTGGAAGCGGTAGCGATGGCGTAAGCGTTCACCACGCCGAGTGTGCTCTCGAGCGCAGCCATGATCTGCGTGCGACCCACGCAGCCCAGCTCCAGCTCCACCTTCTCAATCTCGCGCTCCACCTCAATCACCTCCTCGGCAGTCTCGGTCTTAGGCATACGGATGACGTCGACGCCAGCCTTAACCACAGCCTCGATATCCTTCTTGCCGTACGGAGTGTTGAGCGGGTTGATGCGCACCACCATTTCCGTCGTGCCATAGTCGATGGTCTTCAATGCGTTGTAGACGAGCAGGCGTGCCGCGTCTTTCTCTGCCATAGTAACAGAGTCCTCAAGGTCGAGCATTATTGAGTCGGGATGATATATATATGCATCCTGCATCATACCGGGGTTGTTTCCCGGCACGAACATCATAGTTCTTCTTAGTCGTTTCATAGGTCAAAAAGTTTTTTGGGGTTAGTCTTTCCACACGTCTTTGCCCGTAGCTCTTACGGCAGCCGCAGTGACGCGTGCGCGGATAGTGCAGTCGAGCGCGCCCTTGTCAGTGGCGTGCACCTCGGCACTGGTGATACCGAGTCCTTCGAGCGTCTCAGCTATCACCTTGCGTATCTGGTCGCCGAACTGGTAGGCAACCGAACTCTGCAAATCGATGTTCAGTCCCTCTTTCTCGCAAGGGGCAATCTGAATCATGATGTCGCCGGACTCCATTGTTCCGGCAGTAGCTTGTTTAAGTTCCATAGGTATAGTATTTAAAAAGTTTGTGGTCTTTAGATTCTTTGAGAGGTATGGGTTCGGCGTTGTTTGCTCCGACGGGCGCCAGCGTGCCTTGCGGGCGTCAGCACGTGCATCGCTTTAACTTGCTTTGCGTGCTTCATGGGCGTCAGCGTGCGTAGAGAAGATTTGGTTGGGAGCGGTGTGAAGTAGAAACGTAATAAAACAAAAATCGCGTAAATACAACAACACTTCCTTCCGTCTTAACACCGAAGAGAACCGAGTTATACTTACGCTCGCGCGAGCAGTATATAAGGGTAATAATGTCTGTGTCCGCACAAAACACGTTCTGCGTGCGGATTTCTATTTCGCGGGGTAAAGATACGCATTAATTGTGAAACGAGCAAGCATTTTGCAAGGATTTTTTTGCTGGGGTACCCCCACGGGGGTGACTAAAGGGGGTGCACTTGTCTCAAGTGCACCACTTGATTTGTTTGGTGCACCACTTGCTTTGTTGGTGCATCGCTTGCTTTGTTGGTGCATCGCTTGCTTTGTTGGTGCACCACTTGCTTTGTTGGTGCATCACTTGCTTTGTTGGTGCATCGCTTGTTTTGTTGGTGCACTTGAGACAAGTGCACCCCCTTTGGGTGATTACCGCGTATTGGTAATGTCGTTACCGCGTACATGTAATAGTGTTACCAGTACGCGGTAACATTCTAAAACGAAATGTCGGGTAGCGCAACTCTTAGTCTGTTGATGCGCATTTCTCAGGGGGTGCAGCAGTCTCTGCTGCACCAACCAAGCTGACGGTGCACTTCTTGCTCGGTTGGTGTATTTCTTGCTCGGTTGGTGCCATCTGTTCGGTTGGTGCCATCTGTTCGGTTGGTGCCATCTGCTCGGTTGGTGCACTTGAGACAAGTGCACCCCCTTGAAGGCACTCTTGCTTCTGAAATCTGGATTCTGTGGGAGGTCTGCGCACCCTAACATCTGTGATGATCTGTGAAATCTGTGGGAGAACCTCCGCTGCACCAACATTCTCCGCCAATTTGTCCTTTGCTGCTGACTATCTGTCGCCGAAACTGCCAATGTTGCTTACGATTTATCGGCGGAAACAGCGAAACGTTTTTGGCACGTAAGTTGCAGTATACTTAGTGCAAGCCGATGGGCGGAAGCCCAGAGGCAAGCAAACGATAAACGTAAGATTAAAATATAAATAGGAGGTATTTGATATGTTACCAGTAATGAGAAATACTTGGATGCCAGAAGTTTTCAACGACTTTTTTGATACCGACTTTATGCCGCGTACAAACGCAACAGCCCCGGCAATCAACGTTAAGGAAACAGAACACGACTATACTGTAGAGCTTGCTGCAGCCGGAATGAAGAAGGACGACTTCAACATCAACATCGATGCTGACGGCAACCTGCACATCAAGATGGAGAAGAAGAACGAGAAGAAGGAAGAGGAGAAGAAGGAGCACTATCTGCGCCGCGAGTTCTCTTACACCAAGTTCGAGCAGACATTGCTCTTGCCTGACGATGTCGACAAGGAGAAGATTGCTGCCAACGTGAGCGACGGTGTGCTTACAATCGATCTTCCGAAGGTTGAGCAGAACGTGCAGAAGGCAGCTCGCCAGATTGAGGTGAAATAATCCTCGCGAGGCACGCCCCGACGGCACGACAGCTTCGCAGCCCGATGCCGTCAGGCACGCTCAACAGTTGATTTTGGTTAGTATTAGATGATATAAATTGTTGTTGAGAAAATTGTTGATTAGGTTTAAGTGAGAAAGCCCTGCCTCGCACGAATGCGAAGCAGGGCTTTCTTCATGTATTTAGTTGAGAATTGAGAGTTGAAAGTTGAGAGTTTACTCAGTTGAGAGTTGAGAATTGAGAGTTGAGAGTTATGATATGCACTATAGTTTGTGCCCTCTTGAAGCTCTCAAGGTAATCATAACTCTCAATTCTAAATTCTCAATTCTCAACTTAAAACAATTTACTTATACTCGTGTACCGGCAGTTCGCCGTTGAGCGCTCCGAGCGCGTTGAACGCCAGCGACTCCATCTCGCCTTCGCCCGGCAACACGATGACCGGAGCGAGGAAGCCCACCTGCTTCTTTATCTCCTCAACGCAGTATTTGCTGTATGCGATGCCGCCGGTGAGGATGATGGCATCTGCCTTTCCCCATAGCGCAACCGCCATGGCGCCAATCTGCTTCGACACGGTGTAGAGCATAGCCTCGAGCACCTCGTGGAACGGCTCCTCGCCAGCCTCAGCGCGGCGCGATATCTCCTTCATATCCTTCATGCCCAGCAGCGCCTGGCATCCGCCGTTGCCTGCGAGCATCTTCATTATCTCAGCCTCGGTATGCTTGCCCGAGAAGCAGAGGCGCACGAGCTGGTCGGCAGGCAGCGTTCCGGCACGTTCCGGCGCGATAGGACCCTCGCCGTTGAGCGCATTGTTCACGTCAATCACCTTGCCCTCGTGGTGAGCCGACACACAGATGCCACCGCCGAGGTGAGCCACTACGAGGTTCATCTCCTCATACTTGCGGCCTATGCTGCGCGCATAGCGGCGCGAGGCAGCCTTGGCGTTGAGCGCATGGAATATCGACTCGCGCTTCATGAACGGCAGACCCGTGTAGCGGGCGCGTGTCATGAACTCGTCTACCACAACCGGGTCGGCCATGTAAGCCGGACAGTGGCACATCTGCGCTATATCGTCGGCGATGAGCGAACCGAGATTGCACACGTGCTTGTGCTTGGCGTTGATGAGGTCGTGCTTCATCAGCTCGTTGATGGCGTAAACGCCGCCGTGCAACGGCTTCAGCAGACCGCCGCGACCAATCACGGCGTCGAACTCCAGAGGTATTCCTGCCTCCTTGAGCAGCTTCAGCACGAAGTTCTTGCGATACTCATACTGCTCGTTAACGGTAGTGAACTGGTCTTGCTCCTCCTGCGGGTGCAGTCCGTCGGATGTCCATACAGCACGTTCGTCTTCATACACAGCCACCTTCGTAGAGGTGCAGCCGGGGTTTATGACAAATATCTTCTTCATAAATGGTTTTTGTTGCTTCTTCTTATTTGTTTATCGCCTTCAGGCAGGCAGTTGCTAAAGAGTAGAATTTAGAGTCGGCAGTGTCGGCGCGCGATGTCACCACAACCGGCGCGCTGGTGCCCACGAGCATGCCCGCAACCGTAGCTCCGCCGAAGAGCGTAAGCGTCTTGTAGAACGTGTTGCCAGCCTCGATGTCGGGGAAGATAAGACAGTTGGCGTTGCCCACAACCGGCGATGCGATGCCCTTGATGGCTCCGCTCTCGGCGTCGCAAGCCGTCTTCACGTCCATCGGACCGCCCATGTCCACCTCGCCGTAGGCTCCTGCGGCGGCGTTAGCCTTCAGCTCCTCGTAGCTCAGCGTGAGCGGGAACTTCTCCGACACCTTCTCGGTGCAGTGGATGAGCGCCACGCGCGGACGGTCGCCGCCCGTGATGCTGCGATAGGTGGCGGTGATGTAGCGCGCCAGAGCGTCAAACTGCTCCGTAGTGGGGTAGGGAATGACGGCTGCATCGGTGAAGAAAAGCAAGTGGTTGAGGCTTGGCACGTCAGCCACGGCGATATGTGTCAGCACGCTGCCCTTGATGAGGATGCCCTGCTCCTTGTTGAGCACGGCGCGCAGGAGGTTGTCGGTGTTCAGCGAACCCTTCATAAGCACGTCGGCGCGGCCTTCGCGCACCTCTTTCACGGCATGACGCGCCGCATCGTCGTCGTCTTCGGCTACGATGAGGGTCACCTTGTCGGGATAGTCGGCAGCCAAACGGCGTGCGATGTCAGCCTTAGCTGCGTTAGCCACAAGGATGAAGCGTGCGAATCGTTCCGCAATGCTTCGTTCGATAACTTCTTCTGTGTGAGAGTCGGCAGGAGATGCCACAGCAACCGTCACTACCTGCGCAGCTTGGCGCAGACGTTCGGGCAGGATTTTAAAGTCAACGATAGGTTCCATACTTATTTATAGGGTATTATGTTTAGAGTTGCGCATTTTGTTGCTATCTGTGCAACTTTTGCAAAGTTACAGTAAGTTTGTTATTCTGCAAAGAAAAACAGGGAATTTTATTCACAATCGCTGGAATGTAGAACTTTAATCAGTGAAATATAGTAACTTTGCAGTCAAATATACCAAGATACAGTCTATGACAACAGCAGAATTTATACACGAATATCGCGAGCAGGACACCCGTCAGCTCGCCCTTCAGTCGGCACGTTTCCCCGATGTCGACATGCCCTACGCACTCGACCAGATAAAGGGCTGGCAGACAGCGCGCCGCAAGCTCCCCACATGGGCTGCCTGCGACGGCATCGTCTATCCGCCCCACCTCTCTATGGAGCAGTGCTCGTCGGAGCCTACTGCGCAGTATAAGCTCAATCTGGCGATGGAGTGGGCGAGGAGAGTTGAGAGTTCAGAGTTGAGAGTTGAGAGTTCGGAGGGAGGAGTTGAGAGTTCAGAGAACGAAGTTGAGAGTTCAGAGAACGAAGTTGAGAGTTCAGAGTTGAGAGTTGAGAGTTCAGAGTTGAGAGTTGATAATTCTTCTGAGCAGCCTGCAACTCTCAACTCTCAACTCTCAACTCTCAACTGTCATGCGTCCCGCATGACCGACCTGACCGGCGGCTTCGGCGTCGACTTCTCGTTCACCTCCTGCGCTTTCGCCTCAGCCACATACGTAGAGCGCAACGCGCAACTCTGCCACATGGTGGAGCACAACCTGCCGTTGCTCGGCATCGACAACGCCAAGGTGGTCTGCGCCGACGCAGTCGACTATCTCTCTACGCTCGATATGCAGACAATGATATTCCTCGACCCTGCGCGCCGCGACCAGCACGGCGCAAAGACCGTCATGCTTGCCGACTGCACGCCGGATGTCGTGCAGCTCCTTCCGCAGCTTCTCAAGAAGTCGCGCTTCACGATGCTCAAACTCTCGCCCATGCTCGACTGGCACAAGGCTGTAGAAGACCTGCAGGGCACGGTGCGCGAGGTGCATATCGTGTCGGTTGGCGGCGAGTGCAAAGAGCTGCTGCTCGTGCTGTCTAAGGAGATAGAAAGCGAGCTGAAGGTGTTCTGTGCAGACCTCGAAGCGGGAGGCACTTCTCTCTTCGCCTACGCCCCCAGCTCCTCTTCTCCCGCCCCCAACTCAAAACTCAAAACTCAAAACTCAAAATTCTTGTATGAGCCCAACGCCTCAATCATGAAAGCCGGCTGCTTCGACGAGCTTGCGGCAGCCTACGGCGTGTCGCCCGTCAGCCGCAACAGCCACCTCTTCCTCGCAGAGCAGCCCGTCGAAGGCTTCCCAGGCAGAGCCTTCGGCATAGAGCGCGTCACAACGCTCAACAAGCGCGAACTGCGCCAGGCGCTGGCAGGCATCGAGAAGGCGAATATCGCCACACGCAACTTCCCACTCTCCGTAGCCGAACTGCGCAAACGCCTCAAACTCAAAGACGGCGGCGACGTGTATATATTCGCTACAACCACCGCAGAAGGCGAACATGTACTGCTGATTTCTCATAAATATCAATAAATATTTAGCGTATTTTCGTCTGTTTGAGCAAATTTCCGTACTTTTGCATTTTTAAGGCTTTATTTATAAAGATGTATCCATCGCCCGAAGTGACAATCGGGCGACGTATATCAAACAAAAAATGAAAGAATAAATCAAGAAAAATGTCAGCAATAGAGATTAAGAAAGTTGAGTCGCGCCGCGACCTTCGCCAGTTCGTTAATTTTCATTACGACCTCTATAAAGGTAATGCTTACGACGTGCCCAACCTCTACTTCGACGAGATGAGGACCTTTAGTAAGGACAAGAATGCAGCCTTCGACTTCTGCGAGGCAGAGTATTTCATGGCGTTCCGCGACGGCAAGATGGTAGGTCGTGTGGCTGCCATCATCAACCACAGCGCCAACAAGAAGTGGGAGCGCGAGTCGGTGCGCTTCGGATGGATCGACTTCGTTGACGACATCGAGGTGTCTACAGCGTTGCTCAAGGCTGTAGAAGACTACGGCAAGCAGAAAGGAATGAAGGAAATCGTCGGTCCGCTCGGATTCACCGACATGGACCCCGAAGGAATGCTCCTCGAAGGCTACGACCAGCTCGGCACTCAGGCTACTGCCTACAACTATCCCTACTATCCTGAGCACATGGACCGCATGGGCGGATGGGAGAAGGACAACGACTACGTAGAGTACAAGCTCTACGTGCCCGAAGAGATGCCCGAGAAGTATGCAACCATCGCGAAGATGATTCAGAAACGCTACAACCTGCAGGTGAAGAAGTTGAAGCGCAATGAGATATACGGCGAGAACGGATACGGCAAGAAGATATTCAATGTAGTGAACGAGACCTTCAAGGACCTCTACGGCTACTCGAAGCTCACCGACCGACAGATAGAGCAGTACGTGAAGATGTATCTGCCCATGGCAGACCTCGACCTCATCACCATCATCGAAGACTGGAACACACCCGACCATAAGGTGGTTGGTGTGGGCATCTCCATACCTTCGCTCGCACACGCCCTGCAGAAGTGCGGCGGAAAGCTCTTCCCCTTCGGCTGGTGGCACATACTGCGTGCGCTGAAGTTCCACAAGACCGACGTCGTAGACCTTCTGCTCGTAGGCATTCTGCCCGAATACCGTCAGAAAGGCGCCAACGCTCTGCTCTTCTACGACCTCATCCCACGCTACCAGCGCCTCGGCTTCAAGTGGGGAGAAACCCACGTGGAGATGGAGACCAACATGAAGGTTCAGGGACAGTGGCAGTATCTCAACCGCGAGATACACAAGCGCCGCAGATGCTATAAAAAGGACATTTAAATCGGATAGCATCCTTGGTGCTGTCACAATCGCTTAGGATGCTATAAGATATAAAGAAATAAAATGGAAGAAAACATTCAACCCACAGTTCAATATACCGACGACAACATACGCCACCTCTCCGACATGGAGCATGTGCGTACACGTCCTGGTATGTATATCGGTCGCTTGGGCGACGGTCAGTTGCCCGAGGACGGCATCTATGTGCTTCTGAAGGAAGTCATCGACAACTCTATCGACGAGTTCAAGATGAACGCCGGCAAGCGCATAGAGGTAGACATCGACGACCGCCTGCGTGTGTCGGTGCGCGACTATGGTCGTGGCATTCCGCAGGGCAAGCTCGTAGAGGCTGTCAGCGTGCTCAACACCGGCGGCAAGTACGACTCGAAGGCGTTCAAGAAGAGTGTGGGTCTGAACGGCGTTGGCGTGAAGGCGGTGAACGCCCTCTCGGCACATTTCGAGGTGAAGTCGTACCGCGACGGAAAGGTGCGTGCGCTCAAGTTCGAGCGCGGCAACCTCAAGTCGGACATCACCGAAGACTCTGCTGACGAGAACGGCACGTATATCTTCTTCGAACCCGACCCCACACTGTTCGTAGGCTATTCGTTCCATGACGACTTCGTGGAGACAATGCTGCGCAACTACACCTATCTCAACTCTGGTCTTGCGATTATGTACAACGGTCGGCGCATCCTCTCGCGCAACGGCTTGGCAGACCTGCTCACCGACACGATGACAACCGACCCGCTCTACCCCATAATACACGTAAAGGGTGAGGACATCGAGATTGCCTTCACGCATACCAACCAGTATGGCGAGGAGTATCACTCGTTCGTGAACGGACAGCACACCACACAAGGCGGCACCCACCAGAGCGCTTTCAAGGAGCATATAGCGAGAACCATCAAGGAGTTCTTCGGCAAGAACTACGAGTTCACCGACATACGCAACGGACTCGTGGCTGCCGTGGCGCTGAACGTAGAAGAACCTATGTTCGAGAGTCAGACAAAGATTAAGCTCGGTTCGCTTCAGATGGCGCCGGGCGGAGAAAGCATCAACAAGTATGTGGGCGACTTCGTGAAGCTCGAGGTAGACAACTACCTGCACATACACGCCGACGTTGCGGAGGTGATGCAGCAGAAGATAACCGAGAGTGAGCGTGAGCGCAAGGCGATGGCTGGTGTCACAAAGCTGGCTCGCGAACGCGCCAAGAAGGCAAACCTCCACAACCGCAAGCTGCGCGACTGCCGCATCCACTATTCCGACGCAAAGAACGACCGCAAGGAAGAGTCTTCTATCTTCATCACCGAGGGCGACTCAGCCAGCGGATCTATCACAAAGAGTCGCGATGTGAACACCCAGGCGGTGTTCTCGCTGCGCGGCAAGCCGCTCAACTCCTACGGCTTGACAAAGAAGGTGGTGTATGAGAACGAAGAGTTCAACCTTCTGCAGGCTGCGCTCGACATTGAGGACGGACTCGACACGCTCAGATATAATAAGGTGATAGTGGCAACCGATGCCGATGTGGACGGTATGCACATCCGCCTGCTCATCATCACGTTCTTCCTGCAGTTCTTCCCCGATCTTATCAAGAAAGGACACGTCTATGTGCTGCAGACTCCGCTGTTCCGCGTGCGCAACCGCCGCACCAAGATTAAGAACAAGAAGGTTGTGGCAGACGCCGACGCGCGTCTTACGGGCAAGGAGAAGAAGAGCGACTTCATAACCCGCTACTGCTACAGCGAGGACGAGCGCCAGCAGGCGATACGCGACCTCGGACCCGACCCTGAGATAACACGATTCAAAGGTCTTGGCGAGATTTCGCCGGAAGAATTTGCCCATTTCATAGGTCCTGAGATGCGACTCGAGCAGGTTACGCTGCACAAGACCGACCAGGTGCAGAAGCTCCTCGAATACTATATGGGCAAGAACACCATGGAGCGACAGAACTTCATCATCGACAACCTCGTTGTGGAGGAGGATCTGCCCGAGGAAGACATGGAATAAAAACAATCAGATTATGAAACGTACCAATAATCACAAACATAACGCACCGCACTCATTCTCGTTAAAGACGGGAGTGGGTGCGTTGGTTTTTCTTCTGCTGTGCGTAGCTACGTTCGCGCAGCGCGTCAATCCGCTCAAGAAGCTCCAGATAGCAGAGCTCGCCATCAGCAATCTCTATGTCGACTCGGTAGACGACCAGAAGCTCGTAGAGGACGGCATACGCGGCATGCTTGAGAAGCTCGACCCCCACTCGTCGTACACTACGGCGAAGGAGACAAAGTCGCTCAACGAGCCTCTGCAGGGCTCGTTCGACGGCATCGGCGTGCAGTTCAACATGATTTCCGACACGCTGCTCATCATCCAGCCCGTACGTAAAGGTCCGTCAGAGAAAGTAGGCATCATTGCCGGCGACCGCATCATCACTGTCAACGACACAACCATAGCGGGCGTGAAGATGGAGCGTTCGGAGATAATGCGCCGCCTGCGCGGTCCGCGCTCGTCGAAGGTGAAGCTCGGCGTGAAGCGTCGCGGCGTGCCCGACCTGCTCACGTTCACCGTGATGCGTGCGAAGATACCCGTATACACGCTCGACGCCTACTATATGATACGTCCGCACGTGGGCTACGTTCGCATCGGTTCGTTCGGTGCAACCACATACGGCGAGTTCATGACCGCAGTCGACTCGCTGCAGAAAGCAGGCATGCGCGACCTTATCCTCGACCTTCAGGACAACGGCGGCGGCTACTTGCAGTCGGCTGTGCGCATCGTTGAGGAGTTCTTGCAGAAGGGCGACCTCGTTGTGTATACCGAGGGACGCGCCCAGAAGCGCCAGGAGTACAACGCTGGTGGCGGCGGACGCCTTGAGAAGGGCAAGGTATGCGTGCTCATCAACGAGTATTCGGCGTCGGCAGCCGAGATTGTAACCGGCGCCATCCAAGACCAGGACCGCGGAACCGTGATAGGTCGCCGCTCGTTCGGCAAGGGTTTGGTGCAGCGTCCTATCGAGTTCGACGACGGATCGATGATACGTCTCACCGTTGCCCACTACTATACGCCCTCAGGTCGCTGCATACAGAAGCCTTATGAGAAGGGCGAGAAGGAAGACTACGCGCAGGATATAGAGAAACGCTTCAAGCACGGCGAACTCTACTCTGCCGACTCGATACACTTCAACGACTCGCTGCGCTGCTACACTCTGCGCAAGCACCGCACGGTGTATGGCGGCGGAGGCATTATGCCCGACGTGTTCGTGCCGCTCGACACCACACAGTACACAGCGTTCCACCGCCAGCTCGTAGCCCGCTCGCTCGTTATCAACACAACGCTGCGATACGTTGAGGACCACCGCGACGAGTTGAAGACAAAGTACGCGAAGTTCGACGACTACATGAAGCGTTTCGAGGTGCCGCAGGCGATGGTTGACACGCTCTTTGCTGAAGCCGAGCGCCAGAAGGTGAAGCCTCGCGACGACGCCGAGCGCCAGCGCACGCTCCCCATGTTGCGTCTGCAACTGAAGGCGCTCATAGCCCGCGACATCTGGGATATGAACGAATACTTCCGCTTGATGAACGAGCAGAACCACATCGTGAGCAAAGCCGTAGAAGTGATTACCGGCAAATAAGACGGGTTGGCTTAAAAGCTACTAAAAGTCGTCTTTATTTCTTTCGAAGTGTTGACAGACATTAAATATTAAGGCAAATGGAAAACTTTTGTGATAAAAAAGTTTTCGCATTTGCCTTTTTTGTATATCTTTGCGCCTAACGACAAGGCTTTTAACGGCTTTGTAACCAAACTGTAATAGTAGTAGTCATTGAAACTGCAACATCAGTTGTATTGAAACAGTAACAACATATATAATAATTAGGAGATGAAAAAATTAATGTTCAAGAGCAGCATTGTGACAATGCTTTGCGTTTTATGTAGTCTTTCAGCCAGTGCGGAAGGAAAGTTCGTATTGTTCAAGTACGGCAATTTCGACACATGGGTGACACGCCAGATTCACGAGTCGGCTGTCATCGGCGGCAACACAAAGACACTCTACGAGATTGGACCAAACAGAGCCCTGAAGGGTAACAACCCATACGTGAACCTCGGCGGATCGCCTTGGGGCACGAGCAACGTGATGGCTAAGGTTTCGGGCATCACGAAGACCAACAATTCGGTGTATCGCGACAACCGCGGATCGGGACATTGCGTCAAAATGACCACCCACATCGAGACCTGCAAGGTGCTTGGTCTTATTAATATTAAGGTGCTCGCCGCCGGCAGCATCTTCCTCGGCGACATGAAGGAGCCTATCACCGGCACGAAGGAAGGCCCGAAGGCGCTTAACTTCGGCATTCCGTTCACTCATCGTCCCAAGGCTCTGCGCTTCGACTACCGTGTGTATGTGCCGGGCAACGCCAACCGCATCCGTCAGACCGGCTTCTCTAAGGTGACGACCGTGCCTGGCAAAGACTACTGCGTGGCTCTTCTGCTTCTGCAGCGTCGCCACGAGGATGCGCATGGCAACATCACCGCACAGCGCGTGGGCACCGTAGTGGTAAAGTACGGCAAGTCGACCAACGGATGGGTTGAGGACGCCACCTACGAGATTCACTACGGCAACATCACCGGCAAGTCGTTCTACGACGCTTCGATGATGGGTCTGCGTTCTACCGACTACGCTCGCAACTCCAAGGGCAAGAGCGTGCTGGTGAAGGAGACCGGCTGGGCTGATGCCGACGCCACACCGACGCACATCGTGCTGCAGTTCTCGTCAAGCCACGGCGGTGCTTACGTAGGCACCGTGGGCAACACCTTCTGGGTAGACAACGTAGGATTGGTGTATTAAGGTGTTGTGATGTTGAGATGGTGAGGTGTTGAGGTGTTGAGATGGTGTGATGGTGAGATGGTGAGGTGTTGAGATATCTAAGCCTTCTTAAGCCTTTCTAAACCATCTTCCTTACTAAGCCTTTTAAAGCCATCTTCCTTCTTAGGCCTTTTCAAGCCAAGAGTACTATTCGATTATTAATATAAAAATGAGGTTATGCGCCCCTTAACAGCAATTCTTTTCTTACTCTATATGATAGCTCTGCAGCCCGCTCGGGCTACAGAGCCGTTCTGTTTTGACACTACCGCAGTTGCTCCTGCCGTCGATGTGCCTTTGGCTGCCGACAGCGCCAGCGTCGCGAAGCCGAAGAAGAGCCTCTTCAGCCGCTTCCTTGCCTACTTCAACGACGCCAACAAGGAGAAGAAGAACAAGCGTTTCGACTTCAGCGTGATAGGCGGACCCCACTACAGCTCCGACACCAAGCTCGGCATCGGACTCGTGGCTGCCGGTCTATACCGTTCAGACCCTACCGACTCGCTCTCGGCTCCGAGCAACGTGTCGCTCTTCGGCGACGTCTCTACCGTGGGCTTCTACATGCTCGGCGTGCGCGGCACACATAAGTTCCCGCGCGACACCCACCGCCTCAACTACACGGTCTATTTCTACTCCTTCCCGTGCTACATCTGGGGATGGGGCTACGACATGGGCAACCAGGACGCCAACAAGAGCAAGATGAAGCGCTGGCAGGCGCAGTTCAAAGCCGACTGGCTGATACGCACCGCCGACAACCTCTTCATCGGTCCGACCGTCGACTTCGACTATGTGCGCGGCACGAAGTTCGACCGCAAGGAGCTGCTCGAAGGCGAACGCCCCGAGACGCTCAACTTCGGTGCTGGCGTGACTGCCATCTACGACACGCGCGACAACCTAACGGCGCCGAAGCGCGGCATGTACATACAGTTCATGCAGCTGATGCGCCCGAAGTTCATCGGCAACAAGTACAACTCCTACACCACCGACTTCCGCATCGACGGCTACACGCATCTTTGGCGCGGCGCTACGCTCGCTGCCGACTTCCGCACGCAGCTCAACTTCGGCGATGTGGAGTGGTCGATGCTCGCGCAGCTCGGTGACAGCTATTCGATGCGCGGCTACTACCAGGGCCGCTACCGCGACAACCATAAGATGGAGGCGCAGGTGGAGCTGCGACAGCATGTGTGGAAGCGCAACGGCGTGGTGGCGTGGGTAGGCGCCGGCACCATCTTCCCGAAGTTCAGCAAGATAGAGTGGAAGCATATACTGCCGAACATGGGCGTGGGCTACCGCTGGGAGTTCAAGAAGAATGTCAACGTGCGACTCGACTACGGCTTCGGTAAGTCGGGACAGCACAGCTTTATATTCAATATCAACGAAGCGTTTTAATATTTAGTTGAGAATTCCCTCAGTTGAGAGTTGAGAGTTCCCTCAGTTGAGAATTTAGAGTTGAAAGTTGAGAGTTATGATATGTACTACAGCTTGCGCCTTCTTGAGATTCTCAAGGTAATCATAACTCTCAACTCTCAATTTTCAACTCTCAACCGGACAAACTCTCAACTCTAAATTCTCAACTAAAAAACTCTCAACAAAGAGAACTCTTTATTTAAAGTATATTTATAATGAAAAAGATATTAGGTCTCCTCACCTCTCCCCGTTTCCTTTTCTTCTACATCGTGCTCTCGCTCGCTGTCCCCAACGTGGCGCTCTGCTTCACCGAGCACATGCCCGTGCTGGCTTGCGTAGCCAACGTTGTGCTGCCCGTATCGCTCTACGCGCTGCTCATGACGCTCTCCAAGAAGACGGGACGCCAGGTGTGGTTTCTCTTCCTCATCGTCTTCTTCGCAGCCTTCCAGATAGTGCTGCTCTACCTCTTCGGTCGCGGCGTGATAGCCGTCGACATGTTCCTCAACCTCGTCACCACCAACCCGGGCGAGGCGATGGAGCTGCTCAACAACCTCGTGCCCGCTGTGGCTACCGTGTTCATCCTCTACCTGCCGCTGCTCGTGCTTGCCGCAATGTCGTGGGCACGCCATCGCACCGAGGACGTAGCGTTCCTCAAGCGTGTGCGCCGCTACTCATGGTGCGGTATGGCTGCGGGCGCCGTGCTTATAGTGCTGTGCTACGCGGCTTATCCTAAGGACAGCGACTTCGACTATCGTGCCGAAGACCATGTCTATCCCGCAAACATCTTCTACAACCTCTACCTCGCCTGCCGCGAGAGCGGACGCGTAGCCGACTACCGCAAGGATGTAGCCTCCTTCCGCTTCAACGCCCGTTCGGCTCACGACGCCGACTCTGCCGAGGTGTATGTGCTCGTCATTGGTGAGACGGCACGCGCCGACAACTTCCAGCTCTACGGCTACGGGCGCGAGACCAATCCGCTGCTCTCAAAGACCGACGGACTCAGCATGTTCCGCCATGTGCTCTCGCAGTCGAACACCACGCATAAGAGTGTGCCTATGCTGCTCGCTGCGGCTTCTGCCGAGAACCACGACCGTCTGTATCGCGAGAAGAGCCTTATAACGGCGTTCCGCGAGGCAGGCTTCCACACTTCGTTCATCTCCAACCAGCAGCCCAACCACTCGTTCATCGACTTCTTCGGCGATGAGGCTGACGACTTCGTGTTCATCCGCTCGGCTGTTAGCGTCATCACTGGCGACGTGACGGCGCAGACCAGCGACGAGCGTCTGCTGCCTTACGTGAAGAACATCCTCGCCAAGAAGCGCAAGAAGGAGCTGATAGTGCTGCATACGTACGGCTCGCACTTCAACTACCGCGACCGCTATCCGCAGAGTCGCGCCAAGTTCCTGCCCGACACGCCGACGGAGGCTGAGCCGAAGAACCGCGCGCAGCTCCTCAACGCCTACGATAACACCATCTGTCAGACCGACTTCGTGCTGCACAGCATCATCACGATGCTCGGCAAGAGTGGGGCGCAGGCGGCAATGCTCTACACCTCCGACCACGGCGAGAATATCTTCGACGACTATCGCAAGCGCTTCCTCCATGCTTCGCCCACGCCGGCGTCGCACGGCATCCATGTGCCGCTCCTCGTCTGGACCTCGGCGTCCTACCGTGCGGAGTATCCTGCCGTTGTCGCAGCGCTCAACGCCAACCGCGAGAAGGATGTGCAGTCGAGTGCGTCTGTCTTCCCGACGATGCTCTCCATCGCAGGCATCAGTGCGCCGTGCGTCGCCGACGTGATGCCGCTCTCGCTCGCCAATCCTACCTACCGCTGCAGCAAGCGCCGCTACCTCAACGACCACAACCGCTCCGTAACGCTGAAGCAAGCAGGCTTCGCGGATATCGACTTCGAGCAGCTGAAGAAGTGGGGCGTAGGGTTGTAGGATGCCTCCAAGGGGGTGCACTTGTCTCCCACAGAATACGCCGAATTCACAGAACCTTTTGCTGTGATATACTCCCACGGATTTCACTCTATTTTCAGGGGGTGCACTTGTCTCAAGTGCACCAACCGAGCAAGAGTTGCACTTTTTACT
>ERZ870052.5-NODE-5-length-65620-cov-7.862121_pt1 | contig 65620 bp, 51 predicted proteins | sample MGYA00520889_ERZ870052 | MGnify/ENA primary metagenome ERZ870052 (study PRJEB32232, sample SAMN07284988) | human gut metagenome | biome: human-associated habitat; material: feces | host: Homo sapiens | place: Tanzania | collected 2014-08-14 ...
AACACGTCGAATAAACTTGCCATACTTAGATTCATCCTTCATTCCAAGTATCACGGTGAACCATTCTGCTGTTGCAGAAATAATACCTGTCAGCCCTTTCCAAAATAAAATAATTGCTCTTTTCATATGCCTCTTATTTTAAGCTTCTACTTATTTTCCTCCTCATCAAAGGCTTCATCTGCCAATCTACTATAGTAACCAAGACGTTCTTCCTTTGACATCGGTTCTGCACAAAAAGCAGCCTCATTCTTCATTTGAGAAAGACGAGAAAAGAAATTCATACGGGTCGTGGTGTCTTTGCGCATGGAAGCACGTGTTCCTTCTGAACTATAATCAAAATTACGAGCATTGCGGATAGACATCGACATAGCGACTTCCGTTGAATCTTGATTTGCTCCCATGTAAGTGAATGTCCAGCCTTCTTTGCGAAGTGTTTCTACAAGTGTCTTGATGCTACTACCATTATATTCTTTGGACGCATTCTCATAACCGTCAGTAATGATAGTAACAACAACCGCAACATCCTCAATGTCTTTGATCTGTTTATGCATCGCAGTAAGGGTGAATCCCATAGCATCGTATAAAGGAGTTGAACAACATGGTTCATAGTCGTTCATGCTCAACGGATGCGCTTTACCCACAGGTACTTTGTCAAAAACATTACATGTCTCACAGCTACAAAAAGTAACCAGTGAAACGAAATGCTCCTGTGTATCGGCAAATTTCTCTTGCGCTTTCTTGATTCCAACCAAGGTTTCGTTGAATCCATCCACCGCAGCTTGACGTATTCTCTGCATAGAACCACTACGGTCAAGGATTATCACATTAAAGACTTTTGACTTTTGCATTTCTGTTTTGTTTCTTGTTTCTTCCATATTATCAGATATTTTTGAGTTACGAACTTTATATCTTTATGAATATAGAGTGAAACAAGTAACCATTCCTATCATCAAAGAATATAAAAATCCCTTCTGTTCACCACTGATTATTCCTTCATCCAAGATTGTTACTTCATGATTTAATGTTTCGATACCCTCATTGCTATTATATACATGAGAAGAACTACAGTTGGCGTTTATCCTCCAATGCGTCAGACTTGATCTTGTTCTGTGCATTCTTTCCTATATGCCATCCGTCGCACCATGCACATTTGTATACCGAGAAATGCACACCATGCTTCTTACCCATAGCCTCAGCAGCTCTTAATGCCACCCTCTTATTCGGATAAGGAATCTTGGGTTTTCCGCTACGACGAGAAATATGGCTATACTCGCTGAATATTCCAAAGGCATTGTGCGTGACAAATATGTTTCGCCATGCACCCTTTCTTGTCAATTGGTTCCAAATGGCAAGAATGCTATTTTTTAAACTTATTTTACATACATCCATCGGTTATGAATTTCTTGATGAAGTCTTATGGCTGGTGTTATATGACTACTATCGTATGCTTTTTTCTTGCGGTTTCTTGACACCGAAAGCCTTCTACTTCATAAGTATCAAACAGTCCTTTCTTTAATGGAGTAAGTTCGTATGTTACAGTAGAATCGTCTGCACCATCTAACATGTCCCTATCTTCTTTGGAATATACATATTCGCAATTATATTCAACTTGAAAAGCAGTTTTATCATACTCTATACGATATTCTATGCCAACAGAGCCATAAACCCTGCCTTTGAATGTCAAATGATCACCATTAAGTTTAATTACTTGCATAACCTTTTTGATTATATGTAATGGAAATTGTTATAGTTAAATACAGATAGTGAAGTTCTTTCAGCATCCATGTTTTTGATACGCTGTGGTATTTCGCATAGAGGGATATCCTCGTCAAGTAGCCAACGTAAGTGTCCAAACATGATGGTATTGGACTTTAGAATCTCCTGTTGTGTAGCCATGACACCATATTCCACCGCTTCTTGCTCCTCAGATATTATCATGCCTGAGAACAGCCCATGCAGACCTTCTGCTCTTGCAAACTTGTCTGCATGACACCATATGCCAATGATATTACTACCGTGCTTACGCAAATGAAATGCGTGTGGGTGTCCAACAACGATTTTGTCAAACTCATCCTTAGTGTCATCCTCTCGATAGAACAACCCTTTGTCTGAGCCATGTCCAAGTAGCATGATTCGTTCTTGTGTAGAAACATGATGCAACAAATGCTCCATTTTTTTATTAGAGCAATTACTGCTAACCATATTTGCATCCATACCCTCATATAGTATAGAGAGTACAGAAGTCGTTCTGTCTTTTGGATGTATAACTAACATACTTACTTCTCGTATTTTTTCAACATTTCCTTTACATCGTCCATTGGTTGAAAAGGCACGATGATTTCCAAGTCCTTATTGATAATGCAATAAGCATTCTCTTCGTCATTATCTTCCATTCCGAAACCATCCTCATCAGCAAAGTAGCGTCCATCGGGATATATTGTCCAGCAGATGGCACAAACACCATTTCTGAAATTGTCATATCTGCCGAACCAATATCGAACAGATTTACATCCATTGAAATCAGGACATCCCTTATATATTGCATCAAAGTCAATCTCGTTATCTGTCACAAGAAGGCTTCCGTCTTCACCTACAAGTTGCCTTGTCTTACCTGTTTCCTTATTGATGATGGTGTAACTTCTTCCTTCACCACTAAACACTGCCATATTCTCACCTATATCGTAGGCATTCTTTAAATTATTCTTGTCCATATCCGTAAGTTTTTATTTGTTGTAATAATTTTCCCATCTGTAATTTCCACTGATTACATTCATGTCCTCATGAAACTTTTCCATGTCAAGAACATCCATGACTGAAGTTGATTGCGTCTTCAATGCTTTGGTTTTATAATCAATGGTCTCATATGTAACCTTTACTTTGCTGTTAGACGAAAAAAATATGTTTCCTTTCTCAAGACTGTACCATACTTGCTGATTTCTTGCTTATATGCCAATAGCCCGTCTTTATATACACGTTGATGCTTGCTGCCATCCTCCCACGTAACGGAATACACATTCAAGTCATCAGTTATTATTGGAATAAAGACAAGGTCTTTATCATCTGACTCTATACATGGATCATGGTGCCATACTGTTTTGACGATGCGCCCATTCCGATATTCCGATTCCATTGAGTGCAGATAATCTGCAAATCGGCAAACCTTATAATTTTGCAAATCCTTTCTTTTAGGTTCCATTGTCACATGGAAGATATAAAAGCCACCATGCAAGTCGCTTTGCCAAAAACTCAGGCAAGGCTTTACCGCTATGGTCAACTTATATCCGCTTGGCGCAACAATGCTATCACCGCCATATACCATATAGGCTTTTACAGCATCGCCATCTTTATCATATTCAATGTTCGTCTGTTGGTATTTTGCAGTGTCAGGATGTTCATAAACCATATCTGCTATCATTTGTCTAAATCCAAGATACCCATCTTTATTCCTTCCATAGCTTGTGCTGTCAGAATCCAATCCTTCAAAGATTTCACTTTTATATTGGAGGAGATGAGACAACCGTCCTTCATCATCGTAATCATACACAAGAGTTTGTGCATAACATTCCGATGCTCTTGCTATCGTGGCAATCGTTCGTCCCTTGTTATCAAAAAACTCCGTCAGACTGTTCTGTGGAGCATATTGCAAACGATGTACGGCATATGAACCATCCGAGAATCGAACGGAGTCATATTCTATAAATCCACAAGGCATCATCAAGGAGTCTTCCTTGTTGGCGTTGTTAGATGTATTTTGTAGTTGTTTGAAATAAGTAATGCTTATATCTTCTCTATTACAAGAAGCTATCAATAACAGTGCCAAGCCTAATATAAACAATGTATAACGAGTCCTCATAATTTTTTTCCTAAAATTTAGAAACATTCAATCAATATTGCCGTATAATTGTCATCTCCTTGTTTCTCACAAAGGTAATCATAAACGTCAAGTATCTCTTCCAATGGTTTGTCATCCCTCATCCTTGCTTGCAAAATGTCTGGAGCCATACTTTTGTATAGTCCGTCCGAACAAAGTAAAACTCTGTCACCAGTCTGTAGTTTGATTTGTCGGATGTCTGGTACTGCCACTTCTGGGCGGTAAGAGAAGAAGCACTTGGCAACAATCTCCCATCCAAAATCAAAACGGATATGGTCTTTTGTCTGATAAAGTAATCCATCACCAGGTCTTTGTACATAACAGCGACTATCACCAATATGCGCAATGGTTGCCACATCGTTTTCAATACTTACCATGACCATGGTCGTACCCATCTCCACATGATTAAGCTCAGATGACTTTTTGTCAATTGCACAACTCGCTTTCTTGCAAGCGAGTTTTACCTTTGAGTCACAATCGGGCGAACTGCTATGCTTCTTCCAAAAGTCAGATATAGTATTGCATACCGTTTCACTGGCAGTCTCTCCAAAGGAATGACCGCCCATGCCATCACAGACTATTCCTATAAATCGGTTGTTTTGTGGCATATCAATGACCTTGTAAGCATCTTCGTTATTATGCCTTCTACCAGTCTTGCTTATTGTTGCATATCTTATCTCCATATTACGATTCTTTTTAGTTTATGATAGTATAGAGGCAAATGTAACATCTTATATATAAGTAACGTAGCTTTTTCTCTTATATTATTCTTGATATTGTCATTTTTACCACTTGATGAATCTTTGCAACTTTGGTTTCAAGTCCTCATGCTTGGAATAGTCGAACATCAAACATTTATTAGCTTCCTTAAAAGGTATAACTGCATGGTATTCGCCTGCAGCAAAGCAATCAATTTGATAAGGATGATATGTCAAGACAATGCCTTCTGGCAGTACGGCAAAGTGAGTCAAAGGAAAATCTTTCTCGGTAAATGCCTTTTCGTTGTAACCATTCCATCCAGCCCAATCATCACAAGAATAATTATGTACAAAAAATGACCGCATTACATCGTCCATACCGCTTGTATCAATCATTGGACAATGGAAAGAGAAAATGCTATGCGTGAAATCCTCCCATGAATTTTCACGTTCATAACAGAAATCGTATTCTGTCTTCAAGCTCTCCAATGCTAAATGCCGAAACTGTTGTACCATCGCAGGTTTTACAGAATTGTTGACATCAAGCAATCCGCCTCTTCGCTTGTCATATGTGATATAATACTCACGAGGCAAATCATGAAGTCCTCCATTGTAAAGGCTTGCCCAATAATAGTATGTGGTATAGTCATCACAGTCTGCCACTTTCCTCACTCTTATATTGCAAGTCATTCTAAGATCCAATGTATCTTCTATTTGATACTCTGCCCGACAAAATTTCTCCCACAACACACCATATTTATCCAAAGAAAGCTGTAAATCCTTTAACGATGTACACTTCCCAACAGGAATGCCCCGACTGTTTTCCAACTGATAAAATGCATCGTCTCTAATAGCAGCCATCATCCATTCCCGAATAGCCTTGTCTGACTCAGCATCACCTTTCGGTATATCCAAATCAACACTAAATCCTGCTTCCATCCGTTCGTACTTGCTCCTTGGCTTGATATAATAGTTCTTTGCTAATCTTTCTGTTGTCGTATCGGGGGCATCGCTCTTTTTCTTTGCGTTGTATAAGTCACCGAATGAAATGTCTTTTGTTTGCGCCCCTGCCACCAAAGTAACCATACCTTTTTTCTCAGGTTTGCGACAAAACACACCATCTTGGAGTCCAACACATTTTCCATCAGAGAAGCAAATCGTATCAGAACTTGCAAAAAGATGCAAACCTTTCCATCTGCCAAGATAATAAAGCCCCGAAGCACTGCATGGAGATGAGAACAACACCTTTTTGTTTTTAATGTCATAAACATCCTTCTCGTCTATACAAACATATTCAGTCGTATTATCAATTGATGTAATATCTGATGCTCCGATTTGCGGATAATAGAAACCGTTGCGTTCATACTTTAGAAGGTAGCATGGTGTCTTTTCATCGGAATGTCCATAGTTCCAAACGATAAACAGACTGTCACCAATTCGTTCTTGAATGGTGAACGTATCACCATCCAAAACAAGGGTATCTTCTTCAATGACCTCCCCTTTTAACCCGACTCCCATACGCAAACCATGACAGCCAGTAAGAACTGCAAGCATAAGAAATATAAACAGTAGTTTTTTCATAGTGTAATATCATCTGTTACTTTCATATGTTATTGTTTTCATTCCGTTTCTACACCTTTAGGTTGTACAATCAGTTCCAATCGCTTGATATCGTCTTCTGTCAGTTGGACATTCCCTCCATTTCTGTAATAGTCGAGCACTCTTTCTGCGCCATGTCGGCCCAACACAGCATATTCTTCTGCTTTCATGTAGTATTCTACAGCAAGTTGCTTGTTTGATTTGCCATTATCGTCAGGTTCATAATAGAGGTCGCCAAGAATCAGATTGGCGAGAGGTACACGATGAGCAATTATGGCAAGTTTTGTTGCATCTGCTCTCAGTCTGCCTTTCCAGTCAGGTATGGTAATCAGCAGTTCTGCCAAGGAACAACCTTGATCTGCTGCCTCTTTAATCATATTTATCCCCGATATTGTGTCGCCTTGGTCAACAGTAATAATTCCGAGGAGAGTCTTTGCTTCAGGACTGTCGCTCGCACGTAGTACATGCTCTATGCTGTCTGAATCCTCTTGAATATACGACTTATAGCCATCCATTAGGAGAAATAATGTTTTGTAATCATTACCATCTGGCAAGCCGTAGATATAGTCATCTATGCGATTGATTGCTCCACGCCCCTCTGCCATGTGAGCCATAGTAATCATACCAAAGAAATCCTTCTTCACACCAATACCATCTCGATAACAATCTGCCAGTTTCAGATATGCCGAACCATCGCCCCAGCGAGCTTGATAGAGCAATGACATGATTGAGTCTTTCGGACTGACAGTCATGCTTTTCTGTTCTGTCAACTTTGTTGAAGATGCCCTTTCTTCCATTATTTGTTGTTCAGAACAACTTGCAAGAAGCAACATCATTATTATATATAAGCACCAATTCTTCATATCTCAATACCCTAATCCGTGTCGGGCACAACTTCTATTTGTTTGTTATATGTCTGTTTATGAGAATATGTTATAAAGCACTACCGCTGTTTTGTATATATTTGTAGCTTTCATGCTGTTTGTAGTTAGTGGTTCAATGTTAATGTGTATTCCCCATAAATTGCCCAAGAAAGATGATGACATTGAAGCACTCGTCTATCAGCATATATATAAAAGGACGATTGGCATGAAACTCCACTTCCCGATATTTGGGAGAATCTGGAGCAGAGCCTAATAAGCAACACCGAGTTTCGGCGTAAGCCTCAGTTCCATATTCGTTGACATCTACATATGCCTTTTGTTGAATATCAGAAACAAATAGCGGAGCCTCTGACATATTGCTGAAGTTTGCCTTTATATCATCAAACATTGACGATGCTCCAAGTTTCTGTATTGCTTTGCTTAGACTTACATCTGTGTCGATTCTAAATTTTGGAATCTTTAGTTCAACCTCACAAAGGTCCATTTGTGAAGGAATGTATTCCAACATTTCGTTACCGAGCATGTCAGTTATCTTTGCGATGTCAACATTAGGATTTGGCAATATTATTCTCATGCAATAGCGACTTTCCCGATATGGTAAATCAACAGCCGAATAGTCTTTGTCGGATATGTAATAGAACAAATCACGTTGTGACATCATATTGACATTCTCATTGCTGGCATTACCGTAAAACGTTTCCACGGCAGTATACTCTTCATCGAAAGCTTTCATCCATTTTTTGCTAAATCGTACAGAGTTCACCAATGTGACTCCATCAATGTTTAGACCTTCCGTGAAAGTTGCTTTGTATGTGTCATGCATTACATTAATGAAATCATCAGACAGTTTTATTCGATTGTAAACATCAATACGGTTGCTGATAGTTAAAGGCAATTCTCTTATCAAGGTTTTGCAAATAGCATTCAAATCTTGAACACAGAGTCCGCTTACACCAAGCGTTCTCATAATCTCCTTTTTTGTTTCGCCACTCGCACCAGTTGCCAATATGCTCATGAGTAGCATAATGCTTATGGGAGACATTGTTGTCGACTTATCGCCATTGTATTGGCGGTAAAGGTCAAACATAAATGGCATTGTCCCGCTTATGCTTTTCCTAATTTTTTGATCTGTCATAACCATGTGATTTATTTTATGTTTCTGGTATATGCACGAATCGCCCAACCTTTTTACTCTATGTCTTCAGTCGCAATCACATCATAAATGCTGTCACCTTCCCAATAAACCATTGGAGCCAATGCCTCCGAAAACTTGTTGTGGTTGGTTTGAGGTGAGACACTCTTCAGCTCTACAAGTTTTTTATCCAAATCCTCTTTAGATCTTGCAAACACTATATTCCAAAAGAACCGGTCTTCTGACGCATAGTCTTCCGAGTCGAAACAAGGATATCGCTCAGCATCTTTTCCAACATATATGCCATTTTTGGTCATTTCCTTTACGGCATAAAAAATAGCCTCCTGTATATTCTCAAATTTCACTCCAAGAACATAAAACGAATTTGTATTCTTAATTGTCTTCATATCAGTTGATATTTAATATTTATTACATAAATGGTTCCATGCATAGCACAACTTCTAAGTTTGTTATTTGTCTATTTATGAGATATAGAGTATAGAAGTAACCATTTTCTATCAGAAAATATTTTTTTGTTTTATCTGCATCGTAAACAAGAAAAGCAGAAGACCATGACATTTGCAATACACAATCTTCTGCTCCTTATAGCTTTGTCCTTTCTTTGAAACGATTATCCTTTAATCTTCTCCATCAAATATCTTGCAGCAAAATCCAATGCCTTAATAATATGTGGCACTATGTCCTTGGCTGATTCATTATCTGTAATCTTGTGGTCATAATCCAAGGATACTTTCGATTCTTTTTTTTCAGACAACAGAACCTTGATGTACTTTACATTTCTATTCGTGTCATTCACCGCATCCTTTAGCAACTCCTTATCTAGCGAGGAAAGTCCAGCAACAAAAGGAATGCAGAAGCGTATCATACTTTCATCCTTACCCACAACATAAAAATACACTTGTCCATTATACTTAAAATGCCAACCCAACGAAGGCATCAATATCGTTTGACCGCACATTTGGCGAATCTCGTTCACTATTTCTTCCTGCTTCATATTAATAGTTTTGTTTTACTATTTATGATAAGAGAGGGAGAAAAGTAACCATTTCCATCAGTCCAACATTACAAACGCAGCCCAATAATATGGATCAGGATGCTTCTTGCGAATAATTTGCTTAGCTTCTTCGAAAGCCTTGCGCTTGTTCCAAGCATTATGGGGGTTAACAAGGCATTCGTAGAATGCAATCATAAACTCGGAAGTAGTCTTGTCACTTACACTCCACAAAGACATGACGATTGTTCCAACTCCTGCTTTTTTAAAAGCACGTTGCAATCCATATAATCCTTCAGATGTAGCCTTGCCTTGTCCCGTCTGACATGCAGACAACACCACCATATCCGTATTGCTCAAATCCAAACGTGCTATATCATTAGCTGTTAATATACCACCAAGAACACCTTTAGGTAAGGGTTTGCCTAACCAAGCAGCATTACCACCTGACATGACAAGTCCAGAAAGAGACATGGCATCCGTATAGCCTTTAAGATAATCTACATCCTCCGCTTTATTAGGAGTGTAATAAAATCCATGAGTGGCAAGATGCAATAATCTTGGGGACTTACCATTCATATCGAGGAATGATTCTTCCGTGCCGTTCTTTCCCATATATGGAGTAACTTGCCATTTGTTATATTTCAAGATGTTTTCTATCTTCAAGATTTCTTCCTTTGTACCTTGTAAATCATGGAATATGGAATCACCACGAGCTATTTCTCCACGTATGGCAAGCAAGTCAGACAAATCATATTTCTTTGACTCTTCTGCCATTGCGGTTGTCTCCACATCATATTGCAGACCGCCATACAGAACAGCTGAGTTTGACTTATAGCCTTTACTTTCTGATTTCATCTTCACCAATTCACGAGCCGAAGACAATCTGACAAAATGATAATGGCTACCTAAGAGTGAACCGTCTGGCAATGGTAAAGATTCCAATGAAACCTGGAACAGCAACTGTGATGGAACATAGTATATGGTAGCACCTTCTGATACATTCTCTTTCAATGGATCCCATAACAATTTCAAAACATCTTCAGAATAATCCTCACTATAGTACATATCTGGTCTCACGATGCCAAGAGAATCAATCTGCCTTTCAGCAAACAATGCTTTTAGCAGCGGATAGCCTTGCACCTTATTTATAATATAAGCTGCATACTTTCTTCCTTGAGTTTGTGAAATATAGTCGGTAAAGTCTATCAACACTTCGTTTTGTCCCAATGCATGTTTCACCGCATCATAATCCACATCCATAAAGTCTGTACCATCGCTATATCCTTTGCATCTGTTAGCCAACTGGTTTTCCAATCGGGTTACTTTTCTTGACACACCCAGTATACTGTCAGCATTCGCCTTATAGTCCTTTTCCAATACCTTCACTTGGTTCTTCATAAAAGCCAATACTGTATAGTCGTGCATGTCCTCAGGCGTACCCATCCTCTTGATTACGTCATACATGGAACGTTCCGATTCCAAGAGAAATGATTTCGACATAACAAGTGCATCATAGCTGCTTTTAGTGAAAGCGGTTTGCATCTGCTTTGCCTCCAAAGCGTAGGGAGTCATCATCGTAAACAATGCAGATAGAGAGCCCCACAGTCCTTCACGTTCCGTACTGCTCATATATGGAATACGTTGTTTCATCAATGCCTTCAATTGCTGTTCAGCTGCAGCATAATCATTGCAACCATTCGTTACATTCCCGGCAAAACCTTCGGCATTGGCAAGATATATTTGTGCATTGATATGTTCCAGACTTTTCTCACCATATAGAGCCTTAGTGTATTCAGCATACTTTCGATAGAGCTGTTCAGATTTTGCATAATTACCCAATTGATGCTCTACACCTCCCGTCAACGCCAATAATGAAATCCTATCACCATCTGTCTGTGGATATTTAGCAGCTAGCAATTCATCTGCTTTTTTATAATCGTCCAAAGCATACTTGTAATCCTTGAAAGCAAAACGGCATCTACCTCTTGTTGTATATAGAAGAGATAGTTCCTTTGGTTCTGTCATTCGTAAAGCCGTCTCAAAAAGTTTGTCGAGACTTCTGTAACAGTTTTCCTTATTACCCGCCAATCTATATATGTCTGCCAAAGCCATATAAGGCATATTATAGGTTACATCATCCTTGGTGGTATGCGCATGAAATTCCTCTATGGCTTTCTTGGCATATTGTATAGCATCGTCATATCGCCCCATAGCAGCATATAAATTGCGCAAGTTGGAATAGCTCAGATGCCTGCTGGCCGATACAGTGTTTATATCAAGACGTTCTGCAAGATCTTTTCCACGCAAATACCATTGTTCTGCAATACCATATTGTCCCAAAACCTTAGTTTCATTGCCTTTCTGATTATAATAAGTGAACTTAGTTTGTAAGTCTGCCGTTACATCCACCAATGAATCTATACTCGCTGCATAAGTCTGTGCCTGTTGTACGTTACCTATTGTATTCACTAAATTCCACAGCCCTTTCAGAATTTCCATCTGAACATTAGTTTTGCCAATCTGTTTTGCCAAGACCAAAGCCTGTTTGTATGCTTCCTCGGAACCAGCCACGTCATAAAGAGTTCCTTTTATTTCGGCGATATGCTTCAATACAGAAACCTCATCTTTTGTTTTTCCAAGTTTCTGATAACCTTTTAGGGCATTTTGATAACATGTCAAAGCCTTGTCATACTGTTGTGACAAATGATAGTCTGCCCCCTCGAAGAACCAGGATAACGATATTTTAGGCATGACATATTCTCTTACATAGCCGTCAGCGTATGGCATAATCTCTTCCAATATAGTACGAGCCTTTACTAATTGTCTATTGTCTCCAGGCATAAAACTGGTGGCATACATATATCCGTTCATGGCATACAGATGAGCAACTTCTTTCTTTTCCTTCTCAGTAAGACTGCCCGACATCAATTTCTTAGCCAACAGATACGACTCTTCGTAACGTTTCAAGGTCTCATAACACATACAAGCCATTGTCTGACTGCATACATACACCTGATGCTCAACTTCATTTCGTTGTTGTTCCGTGTTCTTGCCAACAATGAGGAAAGCATCGAGTGCTTCCGCTGTCTTATTTGCATTGCTCAATACAAAGGCTTCATTCATCTTAGCCGTCACTTCCGCCTCGGTTAATCTCTGCGCTTGCATCTGCAAACCACAACAGAATAGAGCTAACGATAAAAATAACACTTTATTCATGGTGCAATGTTATGGTGTCTGTTGATATAGAGTCATTGCTAATACTGTCTGTTGGCACCATCATATCAAACACATCGTTTTCATCGCCACGCACATTGTCCGTAGGGGAGTTTTCTACAAACAGCGGATTGATGGCAAAGAAGCCTATAACCAATACGGCAGCAATGCTTGAAATCCAAAGCCAAGTCTTTCTATTGCTATGTTTCATTTCCTTTTGAAACTCTGTCATAGCTTTCAGCTTCTCACCACGACTTATCATTGCCTGTTTCACATTCTTCGTAAACTCATACTGTTCTCTTTTCTCTTCATCCTCTTCTATCTCTTTCAGGAACTGAGCCTTGGCTTCCTCTGACAGAGAGTCACCATGAAGCAAGTATTCGTCTATTCTATCTTGAAAATTATTGTCCATACCCATATTGCATTTATGAATTCAGATAATTGTGATAAATGTTTTTTGCCGAAGTGCGCAGTGATTCCATACACTTGTGCTTTTTGGTTTTGAGCGCATTCTTCGAGTCAATTGTTGGAATCTCTAACAGAATTGTATCCAAGTCCTTCTCTTCATAGTAGAACTTGCTCAAAATCTCGCAGCACCGCTCCGACATGTGCGATATGACATCAGCTATGATGTCGAGCATCTTGTTGTCTTCCGAGTCATACAACATATTGATGCATTGCTGCGTATCAAATCCTTCTTCCTTTATCTTTCGTCCCATTTCTGTTTCTGGGTCAGCACAGGTAGGATGTTCTCTTACCCATTCCAAATACTTGATACGGGCAATCCCCATAAAATAGGTGAGGATGCTGCCGCTCAATGGTTCGTTGTTCTTGCCCATCACTCTGCCATCACTCACATAAATCTTCCTGCGTTCAATATTTTCCCACATCGCAATGAATGCGTTTTGGAAAATTTCCGTGGCAGATTCCTCATCAGCGAAGAACACACCATGGTAGTTTGCCCAAAAGTACTTCGAGCAATAAGCATACAATTCCGACTGTATTTTTCTATTCTTATCGTACATTCCAGTAACAAGCCGAGCTTCTTTCTCTTGTTGTGGTGTACGCATTTGTATTGACTTTGCCATTTTATCTACTCAGTATGTCTGTTATATTGTATTTATTGATGTCTTCACCAGTCATTTCTGGCTGTTGTGGTCTGCTACTGGTATTGCGGTTCACAAACTTTCTGATTCGCCTCATAAACTCTTCATTGCTAACCTTCCCGCTCTTCTTTTGTTCAGTCCACAATGCGTATGTCAGTTTTCCGACAGCAGGTTTCTTCATCTCGAAATTCACTTGATCGCTTCTGCATGCACTGATAGTAATCCAACGTTCCGCCAAAGGCTTAGCTTTATCGTTAATGATCTTTTGCCTACTATTGTCACCCATAACAAGCGATCTTACCATTTCAAAAGCTTCATATAGCCCACGAGCATTCAAGCTATCTACCACCAAAGTGTCTTCCACACCTCTCAACACTTCGTCATCATCGCCACGAGTGCCATCACCACTATGACAAGCATCTATCACCACAAGCAGTTTGCCTCTTTTACCTATTTTATTGCGGATGACATTGAGGTAAACATTCAGTTCATCATCCGTCAGATGTTTCTCACCATGATATGTCTTGCTAACCTTTCTGTAAGCATCATACGGAATCCAGCACTCATCCAGTCCGTCCTTCTCGTCATTATGCACATCAGTCATCTGCTGTCCATGTCCAGAGTAGTGGACATACACCACATCTCCTTGTTTACACGATGCTGTCATCTTCTTGAATGCCCCAATGATACCAGTCTTTGTTGCCTGCCGATTCACCAATGTCGTTACCGACTTGAATCCTGCACTTTTCAACATTCCCTTCACAAGTGGCACATCCTTATCGCCATTGATTTTATTCCAAGCCTTGTCCTGCTGTTCTCCTAACCCTATAACCAAAGCTCTCTTTGTCTGTGCTGTGACAGACAAAGAGAGCAATAGGAGAAGATATGTAATGATTCTTGTTCCCATTCCGTATTAATAAGCATATTATATTAATTGGCAAAGTAATATATATTACTCGTACCACATTTCGTACAGTGTCCATCACCATAGCCATTAGCATGGACTTCACTTGTTGTTGGCATGACCTTTGAATGAGAGAACTAGCTAAGTCCATTATAATTTCATTTTTACATAATTGTCAAGATATATATATTCCACACTTGCATTTACTAAAATAGAATGGAACACATTATTATTCTTTTCTATTGTATTTATTGTACAATCCGGGATGTAAAGATTCTCTATCTTAGCACCCTTGAATTGCCTTCCATACTCACTTCTCAAACTTTTCCTGTAAATCTTCAATGTTCCGATCCTGCTGTTTCCAAACACATATCCGCCCAACAGCTCTACATTTTCAGGAATACAAACCTTCGGCAAAACACATCTGTTGAAAACGCCTGATAATATTCCTACATCTAATTTCTGCCCTATTCCAACAAGCGACCAAGGCAAGCTTAATTTTTCTTTCACCTCGATATTGTTAAAAAGGCCATCTGCTATGTATCTTACATCTTTCTCATCGGCAGGTATGACAAGATGTTTAAGAACTAACATTCCATTCTCTTTTGATACGATATTGTCAGGTGAAGGCTCAAAACCCATCAATATGCCAGACTTACATACAAACTTGCCGCTTTGTGTCCAAATATAAATTTCCGATGTATATTTGCCGTCAGTTATAAGTTTGTTTTTGAAAGCCAACTTTTCATTTATGGTAGGTAGATTATCCATATAATCCTGATCTTCTTGATTAAAGATATATTTACCTCCGTAAGAATAACGTGGCCAATGCATGTTGTTCAATATCTCACGCACTTGCATAAGTGCAAATCCCAAAAGATTCTTTCCTTTCCAATTCTCAGGATTCTCTATCTGTGGATTATTGCGTGAACACCCTACGCCCCAATAGCTGTCATAATCACTGTCTTTTACCAATATTAAATCCTTGGTCGAAAGGAGAGCTTTCTTGCATTTCTCATTTTCTATGAATTTATGGTAATTGCCACAAACGGCAACAATATAACCTATACTGCGCCACTTTCTCTCATCATACCCACACACAGAATTTCCTAATTCCAATATTTCATATTTATCGGTAGTTGTCAAAATTCTGTTTCTCGTTGACAGATCACCAAAGACACGAGCCTTTTCCGCCTGTATGTATTGTCCGACGCTATTATATACAGTACCTTCTATTCTGACCTTGCAAGGCCACCATATACTAAGCATTGCTTCCTGTTCGCTGCTACATTCGGGGCTGTTAAAATAAAAGAAGGCAGGAATGTTTGCTTTCAACATTGCATTGCTATCAAGTATATATTCTTCCGGTTTGTCGCAACATAAATCAGGTATTTCATAATGCGTTTGTACTTTCTTCATCGTAAGATAAGGAAAACCATATGGATAGGCATTTATATACCTTGCCATCCATTGAAGTTGTTCCAAGCTGTCATTGTCGCCATACTCACTGACAATACATCCTGAACACAGGTCATCAGCTATAGCAATAATGACATCCGCCAATTCCAAGTTATCCTTATAATACTGAGGGATGGATACCAATCCACAAGCGGCTCCCATTATGTTTCCACAGATCGCACCTGTAGAATCGCTATCACCATCATGATTAACAGCAGCAACTACAGCGTCCTCAAAGTTTCCCCAATGGCGCAAAGAACAATATATTGCAATGGCAAGAGCTTCGTCACCAGTCCAACCTTCCCCGATAATTCTAATGTTGTTATAGTCAGCCCCATCCCCTTTTGCCAATTCCATTGCAGTATTGATTGTTCTGCCGAGTTCTATGGCATAACTATCACCATTAAAATCCGTCAACAATGCAGTACTGGCATTACGCACAATTTCCTCGAATGTTGTTTCTGTCAAGTCTTCACTGCAATCCACAATATCACGTATTATACATGCAAGCATTCCTGCAGGAAGATAGCCCAAAGGATGCTTATGTGTAATGGCAGCACAGTCGCACGCATTGTCTATTGTTTCCTTTCCACGAGCCACCCCACTTAACAAGCCAATAGGAGCAGCTCGCATTACCCCTCCACAACCTTTACTGTTGTTACTTACCGCTTTTTGCTCTCTTAATGCCATGAGAGCAGACAAGCATGTGTTTCCAGGTGCACGACGAGAGTTGAGTGCTGAGATATTACGAATCCAGCACGTATGCCACTCGTCCTCCAATGGAAAATCCATTTGGGTTTGCAGCCATTCATCATAAGCTATGGCTACATAGTTGAATAAATCAGACCCAATGCCACGCATACAGAATCTGGTAATACCATACAACAATCCATTTGCTGTAAACAAAGTCATTTGGGTATCATCAGAAATCTCAGCCACTCCGTTATTGTTCAATACAAATCGAGTAATTCCATTCTCTCCAAACAAGGATTTAATGTTGGAATATGATGCGAACTCAACTGGATAGCCAAGAGCATCACCTATAGCCCCACCGATAAGTGAGCCACGTATTTTATCTTTTCTTGATAAATTCATCTCCAAAGGTTTATATGTCCAATTAATCGTGATACCCCATCCTTAGTTATGTATTTTCCTATGTAGTCCATATTTTTCGTGTCCACAATGTTTGTAGCTCTTGTTGTTTTGGCACTAAATATGCCTTGGTGTAACTAATGATATTGTATTCTGTAGTTTCGTCGTCCGCATCTTCCTCCAAGTCACAAGTGACAGAGAAACTGGTTTTAGAAAGGAGAGGCTCAAAGCCAACGCTATATCTTACCCTTGTTTCTCTGGCATTTAATTCCTTGCAGAGTTCACGAGCGACATCAGCATGCATGTCGTCTATTACAAGTGCGTCCACAAGCGAAATTGCAAAACCATCACTTCTACGGGAAAAGACTTTTACTATTCCTTGCGGCAAGCCAAGATATACCTTTCCGGTACCATCCTCTCTGCAATCACAGGTATTACACCTAAGGTTTTCTTCTTCCGCCAATAAGATGGCAAGTAACACATACGAATGTCGGCTTCGGATATCTCGCTTGTAGGAGCGTTTCTGAACCTTACTGGAAATCCAGCCAAAACCAATAGCTTGAGCTAATCCTATGACTACAAGCCAAAACAGTGTGGTAAACATGATAACTAACGTGGGTTCTTATTATTAATAAATCTTATAAAGGACGCATAATCCCCCTTGAACAGATTAATATCTATTCTGCCAGCATTATAGCCCTCAAGAACACCTTTATCGGTTTTCTGCCATAAGTGCCAATCAAAATTTGCAGGACCTTTCTCCGAATACTTGGCAATCCAGAAGTCGTACTTCTTCAGACGATCATCATTCAGGTATTCGTTACGGATATTCTCCCTTGTATATATTATCGGACGAACATGCATCGTGGATTCTATCTTCCTTAGCCATTGAAGAGTCTTCTCCACCAAAAATTCCTTGCCATATTCCTTTATCTCTGACACAACTTCAATGTCAAGAGCAGGAGGCATATCACCTGGTGTCCAGTTTGCCGTTTCCACAAAGTTCTTTATCTGCTCATCTATCGGACTACCCAAATGCAGAAAATGATACGCCCCTTTCAGTACGCCATGACGCTCAGCCTCAATTGTGCGAACGCTATAGGTTTCGTCTTTTATAGTGGCACCTTCTGTAGCTTTCAGATAAACAAAAAACACAGGTTGCATATACTTTTTGTCCTTAGGCTTATCATTATATACGTTGCCATCCTTATCACAATACAGAGCCAGATTGTCCCAATCAACATCTTTTTGATAATGAGAAAAGTCAACGCCATAGACACTTCCGCCTACACGATAGTTGACATCTGGTACGACTTGAAACACACCTTTATCATACCTACCAAAATCCATACTACCATCCACCTTGACCGATCTTCCCAATCCTTGCTTATTATTATTGTGCCAATTGCCTATGTACGTCTGTACGATATCACACTCTGCCATCCCTTGCTTTCTCTTTCCATCAATGAAGGCTTCAGAATACTCTATAATTCCGAAACCTTCATTGTTAAGTTCCTTGTCAAAGCGTCCACGGTAAACAGAAGAAGGCGTAGTACGTTGTCCATACGGCAACTCATCATTACGCCAATTACCTTCATATACGGTACTGTCGGCGGTTGTCAATCGTCCATATCCCTGCCTTGTTTTAGTACCTTTGATAATGGAGCCGTCATAACGGCTTCCGTCAGCCATAATCAACCCTGTAACTTCCACAAGTTGCTGCTCTTCCTCTTCAGAAGCCGCCTCACGCAATCTATCAAACAAAGGTGAGGGCACAAGCAAGCCTATAATAAACGAAACAATAGGAAGACTATACATGAGTATCTTCTTCCTATCAAAATCCGAACGAATCAGACCTCTAAACTTATCTATTAACATATACTAAACAAGTGCTTACGCAAACTATGGGGTTTATTGAGTTTGCAAGTTTTTCTTTGTTTTCAGTCTTCAACATTTAATACATATACCCGTTCGGTTGACCAATTACTTCTTATGCTTGACGGAGGATCTGAAAAGAAATAATCAGGATAGTGGTCAACTTTGATTGTTCCATCTCTTTCTATTGTTTCAGAAGATGTTCCTGAATAGCATCTATTCGCTGTATATTTTGTATACTCTATAGATCGATATGTCAACTTTTTGGACGAATTATTAACTATCAACGTTTCACCTACAGACAAACATTGTTTTTCACCCTTAATGACAGGATTTCCAAGTGCTACATAAACTTTATAGGAGACATCATTTGATTTCTTATTGTCTTCTACAAATATCACATAAGGGCATAATTTGTCAACAATCCAAGCTTTAGCAATACCGACACTCACCAAGACAAAAGACAACAACAGGCCAACAATAAGCAACGAACGTTTCACTTCCTCTTTGGTTATTTTGAATGCTTTTAACTTAGCTGGTATCTTATATGCATTTTTACATAAGAGTTTGGTTATATGCGGTATATTCAGAAAAAAGGCTATAGTAGCTCCAAACAATCCTTTTATACCATCTACCCCACATGAAATAAAACATATTATTGGTATTCCTAAAATTAATGCTAATGGGTATATAAAAAATTCTGGTAATAACATATTTGATTATCGTTTATATTATAAATAACACATAAACAAGTAACCTTCTAACGAAGATTATTGACTCTTCTTACATAAGAAATACAACAGTATTAAACCACCAATCAATGGTATAAAGGAAATAAACATATATGCTCCCGACTTTCCGACATCATGTAAACGTCTAACTGCAGCAGAAAGCATTGGAAGAAGAGATATGATGCCATATAAAAAGGAAACAGCCAACAACGATAAACTTATCACGTCTTCATCTATTAGAAAAGCAAGAATGAAAGGAATTGTCCCCATACAGAAACTAAAGAACCAAAAATACCAGTATTCGCTCCTTGAAGCTTTTCCTTCAAATTTTGCATATTTGGAGAAGCAAATCTTTATCGCCTTTAACATAGTCATTCCATTGGAAGGCGACTCATTTTTATTTCTTAGTACTTCAGCTTGCGTTATCTGATTTCCTAATAACACCCCATCAGAATTATGCTGGTTAGAAGTTGTTGGAGTATCTGGATTTAATATTACACCTACATCTGATACGGATAAGCAATCTATATTCTCTCTTTTATAAGAATTAGCTTTTGGAGTCTCTTCCTGTGATGTATCAGAAACAGGAGCTAATCTGGAACCACATTTCTTACAAAATATAGCTTTATCATTACCAATGACACTCTTGCATTTCGGACAGGTTCTCATAATTTATTGTATTAAAATATTTATTATTTTTTTCGTTTCTTTGACTGTACTCATATGCGCTCTATAAGTTTTGGGCGATTTCCCTTGTTGGAAAACTACAACAGTACAATCTCCTGAACCAACTATGTCTGTAGAACGGGATGGTTGATAATACACAAGCGAAACAGTATATTTTCCCTTAGGAGGATTCTCCCAATAGATATTCTCAGCAGAACCATTGCCACCTTCCATATTATCCACATCCAGATATCCACCTGTATTGGCGTCTCTTTTATCATTATAATATATTTCTCTGCCATTAGGCTGTTTTACGTGCAAATCAATATCCCCCTTAAAATTCCAAAGAAGCGTAACCTTCAATCCTCCGTTCCTTCCAATCCTTTCGGCATTCTTCACCACATCGGTCGTATCAGTAAAATCGTTTTTTGGAGTATAGCAACCTTTAAGATTAGAAAGTATTACGATGGCTATAAGGATAGGATATAATAAAAATAATATAGTTTTTAAGGCTCGCATATCGTTTTTTATATTATTTCAGATCTTCTCATAAAAAAACTCTATATATTATGTCTATAGCCAATTGTATAAAAAGAAAAATCGGCACACAGATCAGGAACTTCTTGTGTAATGTCTTATGCTTGAATAATATCATACCACACAAAGCTCCAAATGCCCCTCCGAGAAAAGCAAACAACAGAAGTATAAGTTCAGGAATTCTTGTCTTGTTATATACCGCCAAATGCTTGTCCCAACCATACATGGCAAACGTCAGCAGACTCATTATGTATATGAAAAATAAATCTCCCATTATTATCCTCATTTTAAATTAAATAATCTTTATCATCAGCCATATATAGCATTATACGCTGAATACGACAGACTCTCAAACAATGGCCAAATTACGAACAGCAAGACCAGCACAGCAGCTATAACAACCATTATCTGCTTTATAATTGACCAGACATTGCCGCTCTTACGAGTATTTTGCTGTTGCAATAGATACTCATTCTCATCTTCATCAACAGTAAATGATATTTTAGAGAAATCAAAGTTGTTCCAATGCAAATCAGCCTCAATAGTTTCACCAACAGAGAAAAGTGACTTCTCTATTTCCGTTTTACCTTGCTCATCAAGCACAACAGTGATATCCTGTTTGCTTTTCTGACGAAGAGTGATACGTGCACCACCCATTGGAGCCGAATGTTCGTCTACAGCCATCAAAGTTATCAATTCTTCCTCAGGCTCATCTTCTTTATTAAATATAAAGATGTTATCTTCCTCGACCTTCAACTGACGTTCTTGCGGGCCATAACCGGATGCCTCAACACGGCAGACTTCATCTTCGTTATATTCTACAGAACATTCCCATATACCTTTAGCATCGGTTCGGCCTTCCTGTCTATTACCCATATACTCAACAGACGACAGAATGCCATAGACAGGTTCACCATTATCACATACAGAAACCTGTATGTTTACTTTCTTAGGCTCATCTACTGGTTCTGGCTCATCAGGTTCTTCAGGAAGCATCGGTTCTTCCGCTTCAGGGACATTGAAGGTAAAAACATTCTCTTCTGTAGGCAAAAGCTGACGCTCTTGCGGTTCGCAACCTTCCACATCTACATGGCACACTTCACCTTCCTGAACATCTAAAGACAGATTCCATACACCATTAATATCCGTTGTTCCTTTCTCTGAGATTCGGGAATAACGAACGGATACCAAAGCGTTATCTACTGGACGATTGCTCTTGCGGACAACAACTTTTACGTTTGTCGTTATAGTTGTCGGTTCTGGTTCTGGTTCTACCGACGGTTCTGGCTCAACTGGTTTTTCAAAGGCAAACGTAAATACGTTATTGTCTGCTTCTACAACCTTATTCTGCCGATCTTGACGCATAGCAACAAGGATATTTTCACCCTCGTAATACACAACTTTCAGACTTGCATTGCCATTTATATCTGTCATGGGACATTCCACATTGCCATGATACTCAATCTTCATTGGTTCATTGGCAAGTGGGGCAGAGTCAAAATCAGCATGAACAGAGATCGTCGTGTATGTGGTAATGTCAAAATCGTAATGGGTCTTTCCCTTCTCAACCTCGAAGTCGAATGTACGGTCACTTTTCAGATCAATGAGTTGATAACGCTCTCCCACTTTAATGTTATCGAAACAGAACACACCATTATCATCTGTCGTACGAAGTTTTTTGACTTGCCTATTTAAGCGTATGCCAAACTCATACCCCTTAAGACGGACACCATCGTATGTGAAAGAAATGCCTACAAGCGTGTGCTTTTTAATTGATGTCTTTTCCGAAGGTATGGGTACATTTTTAGGTTTACGAAAGCCCCAACCTGTAAACAATACTCGAACACCATCATCGTCATTATAAAAAATAAAGCTATCATCAGGAACCGTAAAGAGCGAATCCACGTACTTTGCAGGAATTAAAGTCCCCACCTTATTACGCAATTCGCTTATGACGGTACGTATCTGTTCTTCCTTTAGCCCACTTGCATTTTCCATGGGTAGCCATTCACAGTCTGACTTCGTATAAGACCATACATACTGTCCAGGACCTATCTTAAACTGTGCAAAAGGATTGTCGTTTCCTAGGAGTTTGTCGAATTCTGTATAGAGTCCAGAATAATCTTCCTTGCCAATTTTGAAAACATCCCTTACTGCTGCTTTCTTTATATCCATAGAGTAATATTTTATAGGTTATTATTATTCTCCAAGAATCTCACTTTCTATAGCTGTAGAAGTCTTGAAGTTCTTCATTATAGACTTGCGGTATTCGTCATACATTTTCTTGAGATAAGATACCGGCCTAACTTTATCCTCTATACGCTGCGCCATATTATCATTGTCAAGAATGAAGCTAATGGCATCCTTGCAATCTTGCACTGCTGACATGCCACGTTCACGCTCTTTCTTGAACTTATTGGCGAATTCACGCAAAACATTCGTTCCTTCTTCAAACACAGCAAGACTGTTCAACGTCGATATTGTCTCCATCTTCTGTGTCTCACTCTGTCCTTCAAGCTTTTTTAGTGACGAGATACAATGCAAAACACAATTTTTGTCAAAACGGTGGGCAAGTACATCAACCGCATCGTCATATCCCGTCTTATTTTTTATAGTACGATCTATAAGAGCTATGAACTTGTTTACTTGCTCATCAACTGTATACTTCATGCATTCAGAACGTATTTCGTTAAGACGACTAAGAGTCATTTTCGAATACGATTGATCTAAATAAGAACGGTTATCACCAATTATCTTTTCACCCACCTCCTTTTTCACGGCTTCAAGGCGAGTCTCTTGAGCTCCCAGTATAGACAGCTGTGAGTCAAGTTCGGCTATTTGCTTTTTTACAATCTCTATCTGTTGACAAATAGAATTATTGTTTTCCGATAGCTGTCTTTCGCTTAATGCAAGTTCAGACAACCCAGACTTTTCTTTTTCAAGCTTTAGACCATTAATCATGTTCTGAAGCTCAAGGCTATCTTTAACCAAAGCCTTGTTTTCGTTTAGCGCTTGCTTTAGTTCTTTCCTAAGACGATTATTGGTTTCTTTAAGCGCATCCAATTTATCCTTTAATTGGATGTTAAGCTCCACGTCTTGCCGATAAGCATCGGCGGCTGCACTATTATCAATTTCTTTATTGTCAGACTGAGCCTTAGAATTACAAGGAACAATAAGAATCAAAGCCAAAGCCACCAAAGACGTTTTAAATATAGATTTCATAATGTTCTTACTTTGTAACGTAATTCAATATCTCTTTTTCAATTTTTGTTTCAACAAGCGGATTCTCTGACAGCTCATGCTTGTATTGGTCGAACAATCCACCCAGATATGGAATCATTGAAAAATAGTAATCTATTACATATTGCAGCTTGTTCGTTTCTGAAGGTACAAGATACTTCTTCATAGCCTCTTTACAAGCAGAAGCAGCATCGCTTGTCTTATCCTTTTCAGAACGTATACGTTTCACATCACGATCTTTATTAATATTAATCACTATCTTCTGCAATTCTATTATGCCATCAGTATATCGTGAAGTACGACGATCAAGATCAAATAAATCATCCTTCTGTTCATCAGACAACGCAAACATTTTTTTCGCAGCGTTTGCTTTTTGTGTTCTCAGAGTTCTTACTTTCCATGCTATACCATTTACCGTATCGTAATTATATTTTTTTGTTAACAGGCTACGTCCCAGATCGTACAGAGACTTGTTTTTTATAGTGAAAGCCAAGCGCTGCTTATAATCTTCAAAGCCGGTCATCATCTTAAATTGATCCGCAGAAGCCATCATCCCTTGCAAAGTTTCAACATCCAATTGAGAATAAGGCATTGTCAACATTGCTTTGCATTTTTCGTAGTCAAGCTTAGCTATATCACCTTTATAGACATTCAGGTCAGAGGTATGCTTCTTTAAATCGGCTATTTGCTTTGTCTTTGCCTGCTGTTCTGATTTTAATGCTTCAAGGGTTTCCGACAATTTCTCCTGCTCTTTTCTCAAATCACCAACAGTCTTCTCCTTTTCTGCAATAACCTCCTCAGACATTCCTCTTTCAGACATCTCCTGTTCTTTCCTCAATGCTTCTATATCGGCTTTTAATCTTTCGGAAGCAGTTTTAACAGCAATCAGACTTTCTGTAATGCTGATGCTATCCTTTTCCTGCTTTACGATTTGCTCCTTAAGACCTTGCTGTTCTCTAAGCACCTTTTCATAGTTCTGTCCAAAAGAGGACAGAACTATGAAAAGTAATGACGAAGTCAACAATATATGATTAATCATAATTATTCTATTAATTTTCATTATTTCTAACGTCACTATAGAAAGCGCTAACAAAATAATTCAGATTATAATTGTTACTATATTCATTATTATATCTATCGCGAACATTACGTAAAGTCTTCAGCTGTGAATTATTACGCTCCGAAGACGGAATTCTTGAATAATATGATGTTATTGCATTAGCCAACGATTTATAGAACGCTGTGCGTGCCTCAGACAATCTGCCATCAATATTAGCCAATCCGTTCTTTATCTCACGAATGTTGGAAAGATGTTCTTTATATATAGCATTTGACTCTATAGACGCTTTTTTAGCTTTAATGCTATTACTATAGGCACTAAACGAACGCCAAGAAGAACCATCAAAACCTGGAGACAATCCTATTCTGATGCGAGATACACTCAAAGCCATCTTATAAACACCGTTTACCTGATACAGCTTCTTCACATTGTTATTGTCTTTGGCATTTGCGTCAGCTTTGATTATCACGCCAAGAGCATTGATGTATTTATCGACAACCTCTTCTCGGCACGACTCTGATTTCCACTCACCATCCATAAGCTTCTTATAGACTGTCTCAACAGCTAAGCGAGTATTCAGATCTACGAGTGTTCCTACAGAATAGTCATTCTTCATTTGATTAAGCTTATCGCAGTGCTTTTCGAACACCGTCTCGTCCCAATCATTTGCCTGTTCCCAATCCTGCTCAATCTGCGTACGCACCTCCTTCAATGTCTCATCAGGAGGGTCAGGCAAGTCATGAGAAACTGTTGATTTCGGAACTATAATAAATGCCAAAACAACAAGTGCTAAAAGCACAACAAACGTTATTAATAATTTTATCGCTTTCATTTTCAACTCTTTGATTAAACTTTTGTTATTTTGGGTTGTGGTTTGGAATCTGGTTTGGGATCTGGTTTGGGGGGTGATTTGGGGGTTGATTTGGAGGTTGATTTGGAGGTTGGCTTTCTATAAGTTTCAGCAATTTTCAGTAAGTCTAAAAAAGACTGGAAGTCATGATTCGTGAAATAAACCCTCACCTCTGTTTTTCGTTGACCTTTATAATCATAAGCATCAAAACCAAGACCTGGCATCACACCATTAGTTATTACCCTAACAAAGTTAAGATGATTATCATTTATTTTTTTGTTTCCTTGGTTTATATAAGCAACAATTCCATCATAATCCTTATAACGGATACAATCGGCAACTTTTTTATATTCCTCAATTCGCTTGCAGATAACGGAGTCTATCTTTTTACAACGACCATCATCCTTTAAATTATATTCATCATAAATCTTATATACTTCAGCAAACGAAAGATCCTTTGTTTTAAGAGTTCTGTCAGATTCACTCAAAAAACTTCGGATATCATCATCAGTCGTTTCATCAGAAACGTCCGGATCAGGTGTTGTCTCAGTATCTGTAGGAACTGTAGGTTCTTGGGGCTTATTGCCATTACCGAAGCAGCCTTTAATAATCATACTTCCTCCAATAAGGAACGCACACAATAAAAAACCTTCTATAAATGCTAATCTACGAGTTGGCTTAAAAATAACATCCTTTATCGTTATCGGTTTACGGATTTGTTTAAAATCGCTGAATTTTACAACCCAACAACCGTCTACATAGTTTTCTTCAGAATAATCAAAGTTTGTTGTAAATACCTTATTGCCAACATACAAGCCAACCTCATATTTGTTTTGATAAGATGATGGCTTAGGGACTATTATTTCACTCTGATACGTCTTATTGTTACTTGCGTTTAACTTACCATATTTGCCTTTACCTTGTGATTTGGTTGTATCTAAAGAAAGATTAAGTTTATCTTTGGATACAGTTTCACCAGAAGCCTTGTTTTTTACAACAATCTTACTCTTTACTCCTTTTTTAATACTATCAATTATTTCCTTGTTAACTGATTCTCCTATAACAAAGACTAATTTAAAAACATCGCTTGAATGAGCCTCTACCTTATGTTTGTCCTTTCCAGTTGGAACTAACGACGTTTCAGTACTCTTACTAATTGGTTTTTGCTTCTCTTTTTTCTTAGTTTTCCATTTCAATTCATTTTTCATAGAATCGAATGTTGGCATAGCGTCAAACTCTATATCCAACGATTCAGGAGCTGTTATCTTGAATAAATTCAAATTATTCAGCTGCTTATACTCTTCGCCTTTGAGCGTAAACATAAAGTCTTTATCCAAAAACACCTTCAGTCCATTGTATCTAATGGTTATTTGTCCATTGTGCAAATATATAGCAGCCTCGTTTTCCTCTGGAGTGAAAACCACACGAATATTGAATTCTCGTGGTTGCTTATATGAGGCGGTTGAAACATTGATGATTTCTGCGATTCTATCAAAATTCACACCCTTTACACGATCACCATTCAACAACTCACTAATAGTGAATTTAATAGGTTCCCACTCATAATAACGGCTATCCACTTTGGGCTCTATAGTGATAGGCTCGTCTACTTCCTTCGTCTTTGTTATAGAATTGCTATCATTATCTACAACAATAGTATAGACGGGTCGGCGCGGTATCTCCAATCCTGTGATACGATTAAAAGTACAATTATCTCCTACATTCTCAGCAATTAGCACTTCGCTATATTTCTCAAACTCATCGTACTGAACATCGTTAATTAGTTGTTCGATTTGAATCTCTTCCGCTTGTACACATCCTATACGAACATCATTAGACATCGTATGCCAAGGACTTTCTGATTTTATGAGTGTGTATTTTCCTGCAGTTTCGTCCAAAGCGTCAAGAGGAACACGTACATCATTAAACTCATAGGTACCAGCTTGCTCATCGCGGCATATCATACAATTCTTCTGAAAAGTATCCAGCAGATCCATTAAAACCTCATATGGTTTGAAACAGTCCACCTTATATCCTTTCGGAATAGAAAAAGCGAGAGATAAAGCTCCTGCTCGAATGGCACCATGACTACGTACATTGTTCTTAATAATCTTATAAACAACCTGAGATTGGTCTATGCGGATTGAAAAATAATATGAATTACTTTCAAATCCTCCATAGAACACATCCTTTAGTTCGAATCTCGGATTATTAAACATGATAAGGGGACCAAACCCACCATTAGGGGCAGGATTTCCACTTACTTTTACCGATATAAACTTATTATCCATTACTGTTTCAATTAGTTTAAAACATCTCTTACTTTATCCCAAAACGTCTTTTGTCTTTCACCACCAGTAGCATTCATTATGGCAGTAACAAGCTTATCAGAATCTGTCTCTTCGTATTCATATAAGCCACCGACATAGAATGTACCTAAACTGAAAGTGAATAGTTTAGGGCGATAATTAGAATTACTGTTAATATTATAATCCCTGCATACCTCAATCAATGGGGGTACTATATTCATCCCATAATTCTTATTGAACACCTCCAATGCCTTATCATCTCTTTGTAAGGGCTCGCCAAGGGTATCTGCCTTTGTAACAATGATATGTATCGAATCCACTTTCTTCATTATATCAGAATTGGCAGGATCCTGAAAGATATTTACAATCTTCTGCATAAGAATTTTCTGATTGACAACTGCATACTTCAACTTATGGATTTTCTCTCCTGTCTGTTCATCATATTCGTCATACTCACGATTAAACCTTACTATGTTTGTAGTAGGATCGATGATAAGGAAAAAGACTTTACGATTGTCATTACGCAACAGCTCCGTCACACCTGTACCCATCTCCTCGAAAGAGAATTCACGAGTCTCATTATTTGTGATTCCAAAAGCAAACTCCTCACCAGACATCTCAACCAAGTTGACATTATGCTTTATTTCCATATCATTTTTCTCTTCCGAGATTGTAGCCTTCAGAGTTGTCACAAAATCTCCTGGGGTACGGGGAATTGTCATACCATAATCAGTATATTGGCGTAAGGCTTCCGCATATGGACCTCCTGAAGAGGCAAGATTAACCTGTAGTGAAGAAGTGCATGACAATCCCATAAGTACACAAGTCTTTCCCGTAGAAGGAATACCAAAGAAATACACATCAGTATAACCATCTTCGCATTCTGCTTCCGAATTTTGCATAGCCTCGAAGATATCGGGCAAATCTTTCTTTACGTCTATACTATTAAGCGTATTCCAAACATTCTCTGTCATCACACCTTTCGATATCAGATCTCTATCAGTAAAGATACCAAGTTTGACCAAATTTTGAAGTCTTGAAACTTCATATCTATTAGGCTCATGGCGCATAAAATCAATTTCTCGTTGCTTAAGATTAATAAACAGCAAATCCGCCTCATTCTTGTACGGAGATCTCGGATTGTTATGAATATAATTATAAACAATGATTATGTCATCAGAATCTCTAACTCTATCCCATTCCACTATAGCATTTAATCTGGCATTTGCTTCACCAATATTTTTTCCTTTGGGGAACAGAACCTTATAGTCTTGAAGCTGCTGCACATTCTCTTTGTCAGTAATGTTCCATACATTCTCATCTATCTCATCGTGATGTGCAGACATCGGATATTTATTGAGATGTCCTATGAGTGACGTCATTGAGAATGGATCAACAGCATTCCATTCTGCCTCTTCCTTAGCGAGAGCTTCACGCTGCAAAACATCCTTTATCTCATTACGCTTCGCAATTGCTTCGTCCACACGATTGCCCTTAGGGCGTGTGCCTTCATACTTGCGGATATAAGCCTCAAGACGATTTAATGTATTCTGAGACATATCAGAAAGAGAAGGTTTTAATTCCTCCCATTCCATACCAGCTGGTGTGGGAAGCTTGTCCTCTATTTCATTATACGTCGCTATAGCCTCATCCACATGATTGCCATTAGGGCGTGTGCCCTCATACTTGCGGATATAAGTCTCAAGCTTCTGCAGTGTCGATACAGAAACTTCAGAAAGGAAAGGCTGTAACGCATCCCAATCCATTTGCGCAGGCGAAGGCAAATGTTCCTCTATAAACTTACGTCGGTCGTCTGTAATATGAGGTACATCCGAAAGTGAAATGTCTCCACTCAAGAAGTATTTCAATATTACATTCATATTCAAGCGGTTGATATCGTCTATCAACTTCTTACGTTGTAAATCCGTTAGTGCCATATTTTCGTTTTTTTTATTTATGTCATTTTTTATTGTTAAGTAAGCTTTTCTTTTAATTTATTTTTTAATCTCGACCAAAAAGACATCTGTTCATAAGGTGAAGATAAAACTTCTGATATAGTATGAACAAGCAATTCAGAATCAAATGAATCATATTCATACAACCCGCCAACATAGAATTTACCTAAGCTGAAAGTGAACAGTTTCGGGCGATAATCAGAATTGCTGTTAATATGATAATCCCTGCATACCTCAGTCAATGGTGGAACTATATTCATCGCATAATGATTATTGAAATAATCCAATGCTTTTTCCCTTCTTTGCAATCGTTCGCCAAAGGTATCGGCCTTCGTAACAATAATATGTATCGAATCCACTTTTCTCATTATATCAGAATTGGCTGGATCTTGGAAGATATTTACAATCTTCTGCATGAATATCTTCTGATTGACAACAGCATACTTCAACTTATTGATTTTCTCTCCTGTTTGTTCATCATATTCGTAACACAAACGATTAAATCTTACTTCGTTTATTGTTGGATCAATTATAAGAAAGAAAACTTTTCTGTTATCATTATGAAGTAAATGTACGATATCACTATTATTCTCTTCCTTAGAATGTTCACCATAATCTTTCACCATCTCTAAGAAATGACTTCCTGACATTTCAACAAAGTTCACATTATGTTTTATAGGAGTATGCCCACCCGTTATAATCGTTGTCTTTAGAGTTGTCACAAAATCATATGGCGTAATGGGTATCAACATACCATTATCCGTATATTGCCGCAAGGCTTCAGCATAGGGACCACCAAAAGACGCCAAATCAACATGTAATGAAGTAGCGCATAATGATCCTTGAAGAATGCAAGTCCTTCCTGTAGAAGGCATACCAAAGAAATATACATCGGTAGAACCTTCCGAACATTCTACTTTCGATTCTTGCATTGCCTCATAGATATCGGGCAAGTCGTTCTTTACGTCGTCTATACTGTTAAGCGTATTCCAGATATTCTCTGTCATCACTCCTTCCGATATAAGTTCGTCAACTGTGAAGATACCCAATTGTACCAAATAAAGAAGCCTTGAAACTTCATATATATTCGGCTCACGGCGCATACGACATATTTCTTGATGTTTAAGATCCATTAATAAACAATACGCCTTATCTATATATGGAGATTCGGGACGTTTTCTAATATATTGAAAAACAAAAGAAATATCACCTGAATCCCTTACTATCATCCACTCGTCTAAAACCTCTAACATGGCTGTAGCTTTCTCAATATACTTACCTTTTGGAAACAACACCTTATAGTCTTGAAGCTGCTGCTCACTCTCTTTGTCAATGATGTTCCATACTTTATCATCTATCTCATCACGATGTGCAGACATAGGATATTTATTGAGATGTCCTATGAGTGACATCATTGAGAACGGATCAACAGCTTTCCATTCTGTCTCTTCCGTAGCGAGAGCGTCACGCCGCAAAGCATCCTTTATCTCATTACGCTTCGCAATTGCCTCGTCCACATGATTGCCATCAGGACGTGTGCCCTCATACTTGCGGATATAAGCCTCAAGTTTGTGTAATGTAGATTCTGATACTTCAGAAAGAGAAGCCTGTAATGCATCCCAATCCATTTGTGCAGGCGCAGGCAAATGATCCTCTATATACTTACGTCGGTCGTCTGTAATATGAGGTACATCTGAAAGTGAAATGTCTCCACTCAGGAAGTATTTCAATACTACATTAATATTCAAGCGGTTGATATCGTCTATCAACTTCTTACGTTGTAAATCCGTTAGTGGCATATTTATTACAGTTCTTGAAATCTAGACAATGGTTTGGGTGATGGTTTGGGTGAATGAGAAAAAGATCTAATAGAAAGCAAATCCGAGAATTTCTTGATTTTATTATGATTACGAAGAAAACTTTCTCTAATACTTTCTTTATTATGATCTATATAATCTGATTGTTTAAGTTTTTCATAATCTCTTTCTTCGACTATATACCTAACACACCGCTCATGATATGGATATAAGAATCTACCCTTAGTATATTTTCTCAAATCATCTAAACTACCTTCTTCTATGGATTTGACGACTTTATGATACTCATTTATTCGAGAACACATTTGATAAAGCGAATCTGATGTTTCGACATCTCCAATACCATTTTGTAATGTCATATACATCTGATTAACCTCCTCAAAAGACAAGTTTTCTTTTCTAAGTGTCTCATCAAATCCTCTTAACAACGCCTTCTTATCAAAATCAGACATTGTATAGACATCCGATTGGACTACATCTACAGAATCATAGTACAATGTCTGATTGGATGATTTTCCATTATACAAGCTTATTGATATAACACTCGTAAGTAATGTTCCTATCACAAAACCTATAAATAAGAGAAAGTAAGGACGATACTTTATAATCTTTGGTATTGATACTCGTTTGAAATCTGAAAAATTCACTTCTTTGCGACCATAGTCTTTAACTTCATCATAATGTATTCTTTGAGTATAAACATTACCACGAGTTTTTATTGTAACTTGATAAGCGTTTTTGTTTTCATTAAAAATCGGTACCTTTATAGTAAAGTATGAATTAGTGGTTGCTTTCTTGTGACCTTCAGGAGACTTAATTAAAGCTTTGTCCAAAGACATTGAGACAAAATAATCAGAATATGTTTCTTCAACTTCAATTTTGCAGTTCCGTCCTGTATTCGAAACGCCATCATTCAAAAGAATCTTATTCTTTGCATCTACACATACAACAAGTTCAAAAAAATCCTTGGATTCACGCGGTTTAAAAAATGCTTCAGTAGATACATTTATAGTTTCTTTCTCACCGTCTAACGTAACCCCCGGTATCTTTACGCCATTCAACAAATTATTTACAGTAAAACAAACCTCTTTACAACGATAAGCTCGACCGTCATTGGCAAACGATATTGAGATTCTATCTTTTATGTTGTTAGTCTTGCGACATTGCTTTCCGTCTACAATTATATTGTATTCTGGCTTGCGTGGTATTTCCAATCCTACTATTGGAGTGAATCTTAAACTTCCACTTACAGTATCAGCAATCAATACTTCACTATATTTTTCAAACTCCTGATATTGTACATCACGCATCAGCTCCTTAACTGAGTTTTCTGCAGTTATCAAACAACCAACAGGAGCCGACTTTGGCATTCTATGCCAAGGAGAAGGAAATTCTACGAGAGGGTATTTTTTTGCTGTTTCGTCAAGAACATCAAGAGGAGGCCTTTCTTCCTTAAATTCATATGTCTCAATTATTTCGTCGCGACAAATCAGACATTCTTGCAGGAAAGTATCCTTCAAATCTATAAGAACATCATATGGCGAAACACCACCTGACAGTCTATAACCTCTTGGGATTGATAAAGCAATGGTCAAATTTGATTGTCTTATGGATCCATGAGCACGTATATAATTTTTTATCAATGAATAAACAATCTGTTTTTGCTCTATGCAAATGGAAAAGAAATAAGAATTCTTCCCCATTCCGTCATAATCTCTATCCTTAATATCTATATTTGGGCTATTCCACATTATAAGTGTTTCATAACCCAAACTGGGGGTTGGTGAGCCACAGACCTTTACCGAAATGTATTTATTTTCTGCCATTGATAATATTAGGCTACAACGATTATTTTATAACGTTACACCACCATCATTATTAGGATTCTTGGTAAGTCCAAGAGTAAAAGTACGATATGCCACAAAATAATTCAACAGGATTAGCAAGTGTACGATTATAAGAAACAGGATTGAAGTTATATTCATTCCTCCTGCTGACATAATGGCCTTTCGGAACTCAAGATTCTCAATACCACCTTCAACCTGATATTGCATAACTTGATTGGATAATTTAATAGTGTAAGCCCGATACATCGAATCGTTTTTTACCAAAGGCAGCTTTGCACTTGCAGAACGCTCTGTCAACCATTTTGAAGTCTGCACTGCAAGGTCTTCTATTAGCTTTGCTTGAGAGGGAATTTGTATGACATTCCAACTATCAATAGTGTTAATAATAGCGTCACGCTCTGCCTTATATTGCTTTTTATATTGTTCGTATTGTGTTCCTAAAACATTTCCTTTTTGAATGTCCACGAAATTGTCAACACTCGTTCGAGTAGGTTTTATTGAGTTATGTTCCATATAGGTTACAAGTTCTGAACTACGGCTCATTCCCATACTTATAGAATTGCCAAGACCGGTACTGGTTTGTTGTACAGCGTTTTTCTCGAAATTCTCATACTGGCTGAACACAGAATCGATCTTTGCAATATCATTATGAGCTTTATCTTTATAACTGGCCTTGTCAGCATTAGCAGCAAAGAAATTGGTCACTCCGCCACAAAACGACAATGGTATGACCACTACAACGTAAGCAACAAGTGTGCTTAACTCTATTATTCTCCACTTTTCGAGTTGGTTTTCCGCACCTTTAGCTTTTACCAGGAACCATAAAGCGAATGCTGCCAGACCAGTTATAGCAACAGAAACAAGGATGTCCCAGCCCATTTCACCTCCACTCTTAAAAGAATGTCCAAGGAAAGTAAAAGAAAAGAGAAGTACAAGACCAACTATAGATATTATATTGGCTTTTGTTAATTTGCCTGAATTGTTTTTATTTGCCATCTTCTTAATATTTTAATTATATAACGTATTTATGTTTCTTTATTATGAATTTGATATCTTACGGATGTAACAACGGTCACGTTCATTATTATTTAGGAAAATAATACATTGCGCCTTGTTTTGAGCATCGGGTACAAGCGAATAAGTATGTTTATTAAAATATGGTGCCTTACCAGGAAGTGTAGCATTCTGGGTCTGTATAACATCCACACGCCTGTTAGAAATCTTTACAACAGCAGGCGCAGGATAAACCTCACCATCAGTTTGACAATATCTTATCTCGGCTGAATTGTTCGACTTAAATGTAATACGCACCTTTCCTTTTTCTCCTGTAGGCCTTTCATTATCATCGACATATTTACTAAGACGAGTAGTTTCCCAAGTTCCAAGTAGGCTTGACGGATTGGTACTGAAATTGCCTATCTGCGATTTCACCTTCAGTAAAGCATCCTTAATCTGTACCAACCTACCTATTTCTGGCGCACCATCCAAAGACAATCCTGTTTCTTGCAAAATCTTTATAATCTCAGATGTTGTAAGGTTAGCATTAATGCTCTTCATCAAAGCAACAACACCAGTTATGATTGGAGCCGAGAAACTTGTACCAGGCCACATATCGTAGGCATTACCAGGTAAAGCTCCGAAAATATCTACTCCCGGTGCTGATATTGTCGATTCTGCCACATTCATATTCGGAAAATTACCAAAATTGCTAAAGTCAGCCTTATGCAGATTCCTATCAACAGCAGAAACACGTATGGTATTATGTCCTCGCTTCGACTCATCCATAGCTGTGTAAACATTATCATTACCTGCAGCCCACACGATAGTAACATTTCGTTCTTCTGCAAGATTAAACACGTATTTCCACATATTTTCTTGTGGTAGTCCATGCTGTCTTGAAAGTTTCACCTGTTCTTCAACAGACATACGCTTTACAACGTCGGAAAACTTAGAGCCACATGAAAGATTGATAACGTCTGCTCCATGATACATGCAATATAGCAAACCCTCTACCATTGTAATTGTATTGATGTGTTCACCCATGCTGACTGGCATGAATTTACAATTAGGAGCAATACCACACGAGCCCTTGCTATTTCCCATATTGCCAGTGGCAACGGAAGTAACCAAAGTACCATGACCTGCATAATCCATCGGGGCACCGACACGCGGTGCAACGTCTGCATTGCCTTTTATTACAGAGAAGGGATATACACAACGGTTGCCTCGCAGTTCTTCATGCGAAAGATCCATATAGCTGTCCACTATACCTATAACAACATTATCCGAACCTTGTGTTACAGTCCATGCATCATAAGCCTGTATAGGCTCAAAATACCATGACACATTAGGATATTTAAAAGCAGGATCATTAGGATGAACACCATTACTTTGTGTCATAACCTCCACCGGCACCACAAGAAATTTAACATCATTTATCTGTGATGGCAACTTCCTGCAAATTTCTGAACGTTTTTCCTTAGGTACACTTAGGACAAGTGTCTTGGAACTTGAGTTGTAACATTCTATCTTATTAGCAGGTTGTGGATATAATTGAGTGAACTTAGAGGCAAACTTCTTAAATGTCTCGTCATCCGTTTGAGAATCAAGGATTACATATAACAAATTGGGGTATATCTGTGTTGCACCTCCATTATCAGGATCAGGCATTGCCTCATCTTCATTAAATGGTGGCAGCACATTCTGGTCTGGAGCAGGAAGACCGACGTCCTCCGCTCCAGCTATAGGCTGATTCCATGTGGAGTCGGAGGCTTCGTCGGACGCTTCAGTAGAGTCATTGGGCTGATAGACATCCCCTGGTCTGTTAAACTCCGAAGGCATCTGAGAATGGTTATTGCAATTACGTAACAAGCTCAGAAGGAAAAGGAGCAACAAAAGCAAGAGAAGAAATATAAGCAGATTGCCTAGACAACCCATACATCCCCAAGGTTTCCAAAAGGGCATATGCCCATCGGAGTACTGAAATCCAAAAAGAATTCTTTTCATAATTTTATATTTATACTTCTGCTATTTCTTCAGACTCTCGATTATCTTTTCGAGCACTTCATTTGCTTCATGATCATATTTAGGCAGATTAAGATGAGCCACAAAGGAGATAAACATATACTCTATCCAACGATTATAATTGTCTTCAAACGACGGAAGAAGATTCATGGGAGAAGTAGACATTTCGTTGAACATCGCTGTTAAATCAGTCTCTTCATAAACAGCCTTACTCTCCTTGTTTATATAATTGAATACAGGAAGTTTCTCTTGTCGGCACGTATCCTCCGCTACAACCTTTTCGTCTTCATTCAGGTAAGAATATCCAAAATCAAGAACGAAATCATTGATTGTGCTGGCAAGCAGATCAGCAAGCAGACTCTCATTGGCTGTATGTATGTCAACAACGTTTACATATTCAGCTATAATATCTGCCATATGATCACTCAGTCTGACAGCCTCAGCTGTAGAAACAATTCCGTCTATAAGATCTCCCATAACAACTGTATCGAAAGATCTATCACCGGAATTCTGCGACAAGAAATCTACAGACTTTATCGCCTCACACCATTTTGCATATACAGCGTCACCTATTATATAGGAATTCATCTTACGCTTGTACGAGCATGAGAAAAGTTTCTGAGAATCAACATTTCTATGTTTAAGATAATCATCAGCCTCTGTTTTCGATTCGAAACCGTATGTCTTGATAACACATTGCCATTGCTCTTCTATATCCATCTCTTGGCTTAACGGATATCCTGAATTCGCACATGATTGACGAATAATCTCATAATCTTTGAAAACATTCACTCCAGTATTAATATCTGGACTATGCATAACAGAATGTACGGTACGATAACAAACTGTTTCATCCAATTGAATAGCCTGGATAAGATGACCGAAATAATAGTTGTCATCATTGCATGTGAAGTCCATTTCACGGAATATAGAGCGTGCTTTGCGTATATTCTTTTTTAGTAAATCTCCCTTTTTAGGAGAGACATGATAACCATCGATAGCACTTGCTGCATTCTCACACACCGCCTTTATCTTGTTATTAAAATCTTCAGAGCGTGCCTTGTCCATACATACTGCCACATCTTGTAGATTCTCCATAATATAGAGAGAGCCGTCATTGTTACGTGTCGCAGAAGCATCCCATGCCACTTCGGGATCTGCAAAACGTTGCCTTACGTATTGGCTTTCAATAAATTCGTTACGCAGAATTTCATAAAAGTCAGGCTGCATCAACATTGAGGTCTCACGATGTGTGCTATGAAAACCATCATAAAGGTCTTTAGAGAATTTATAGTCACGCAAAACATACGCATTTCGGAAATCTTCTCCAGGCGCCGTCCAATTCTTTACCCAACTATTATCCGTCGCATTAAGCACCTGCTTGTTGGCAATGGCTTCAAAGCGATTGAACCAACGCTGACTGGCAACCGTGGATGTCGGCTTCTCACCAGGACCAAGCTTCATGTCAAGATTAAACATGGTGCCAATGAAGAAAAGAGGAGATTTGCCTATAAGCTTCAGTTTATCTGCACGTTCTTGTGGTGTACTACCTACATATTCGTTCACCCAATCTTCAAGAAGTTTATAAAGATATGTAACATCATTGTCTTTATTATGATGACAGAACAGAAGTATATTGATGCGCATTTCTTCATTATACTTATTGAAGATATATGCCACCTTACCACGTAGTAGACAAGTCAGCAAAGACTTATCTTCTGAAAGCACCGACGAATTCAGAGACAAACGCGAACGAGCACCAGGGAAATCAAGCAAATCGTTATCTTCCAACATAGACATCTCAATCTTATTATGATTCATTCTTGAAGAAGAACTAGCAGGAATTTCGTCAAAACTGTAACTACGACTACTTTGAAGGAAAGAATCACCTATTCTGAATACAACTTCAGCACAGATAGCACAAATGTCACTTTTCGAAATACCTTCTATAACTTTACGGTAATTACCGTCCTTTTTAACATATACATCCGTTTTATAAGATGAATTTTGGCAGAAAAGCTGATTCAAGCACTGTACACTCATTATAGTATTCTCATGAATGCCACCATGAAGAACCGACTCTATCGGTAAATACACCTCATGTGCAAAATCCAGTCTTTGCAGAACACCATACATATGCTTAAAAAGCATAGTAAAATTAGGGTCATTATGCCATAAATTAGCAAATACAGTCACATAGTCTTCCGCTGGAATATTTTCTATAATAAGTGCAAGACGGGTAAAGAATGATGTTTTCCAGAACGACTGGGCATTATTAATATGACGCTTAAAGTAATCATTCATAATGAGGACATCATCTGCGGTGACAATTTGTTTTGTCTGAGCAGTAGAGTTTGAGTACTTATCCTCAAGGGACTTACAAAGTTCCTTTATCTCGTCTTCACCCATGGCATTAAAATCCATAATGTCATTATAATAAGAATCAGAGATGATAAGTACCAAGTCCTTCAAAGACAAAGTCTTCACAAGAACTGGCAACTTCACATTATGTGCTTCAATGTTTTTGCTAAACGAAGAGAAGCGGCTCACCACTCCAGTAGACTCAGTTGCACCTCCTTCTGCACTTGGAGGATTAATATCGTAAACGAAATTATAGCTTGTATCTCCTGCCTCCACCATATAAGGATTTCCATCATTATCCTGCAACAGGCAACTGATAAGATACGACTTGCCAACCTGACTCTTTCCAAAAGCTGCTATACCAGGATTGTCCTCTTCTGCGGCAGCAACCTGTTTCAGAACCTTTCGGTATTCAACAAGCTGCAAGAATTTCTGTGAATAATCGTTAGGACGATTTTTCTTCACCCATTCAAGAGCATAATTAATATTCTGAATTTGTGTTTTTATTTTTTGTCTCATATCTGTTATTTCAAATAGATTTCTATAATCTGACAGTTAATTCAAACTCTCCATTATCAAGCCAATACTTACCATCTACAAGAGATTGTGGCACAAGTTCTACAGAATTCTTAGGAAGTGTGTTTCCTTCGCTATCACAAACCTCTTCTATTGTTAGCAACTCGCGATTATCATGGAATGAACGAGAGAGGGTAACACGTAAAGCATTGCGATTACTATTATTATAAATAGCATAAAGCGGACGAGCCTGATAAATAGGTGAATCAAGCTGTCGGCAACCAATATAAGCAGGGAATACTGCTATGTTTAATGTCGCTGTCGACTTCTGAGGTGTGAGAATAGTTGTTGGTACTTGACGACGTTGTGAGTTGTATTCACCAAGATAATTAGCAGTTGACTTCATCTTACGTATCATTTCCGAAAAATCAATGCTAAGCCCACGCAGCCCTGTATGAGAAGCCATATAGCCTACCATACCACCAACAGCTACAATAGACTTTTGATCATAGAAATAACCCTGTCCGTCAGCTGTGGCAAACCATGAACCTACTTGATAGTCATTCAAACGCACGAGCCTATCAGGAGAAGTTGGTACATACTTTATGAATAGTTCAGTAATGGCGTCAAGAGATGTCGGACGACCAGCGAGTACTATGATGTCGCAATGTTGTGTATAAAGTACAAGAGCAAGTTGCTTGAGAAGCGGCTCCATTGTAGCTTTTACCACATCATTCACCTCACTCGGCTCAAATCTCCACACAAGTTCTTCAAAACGGAAACCGAAGTGATGCTCAAAATGATCAAGCAAATATGCCGCAGGTTTGATTTCTGGGAACAATTCGTCGAAAGTGAAAAGTTTCGCAGGACGGCGAGTACGTAGCAACTCCATAAAAAGTTGCGCTATTGGCACAGATATTTGTGTATTGAAATCATTACGACAACGTCTCTCTATATAACCCATCATAGAGCTATCCTTGCCAAAGAAATCATGAATAAGATTAGACGCAAAAGCAATCTTCTTATGTTCCTTTTCCTCAGCATCATAAGTTAGGCAGATGTTCTTCACATTATTCTTATACACAAGTTCGTCAAGACATGGCAAATTACGTAAGTCATCGTCGGTCATTGCCAATATACGTGCTGTAAGTGCAGACGTAATTCCACCCATGTCAGGACGCTTGTTATCATTACCTTCTATTACAAAATTCTGAATAATGTTACGCAGAATATCGTCACCTGCAAGATAGAAACTATCCCAGAAAAGAGGAGTTGGAGTGATAAGGCTCTGACCGTTGCCAACATACTTATATGAACATACCATCACATCAGTAGTACCAGCACCAATATCAATAGTGCCTACAGTAAGGGCTTTGTTCTTATAACCTGCTTCCTCAAGTTCCGGTCGCACATGTCCTTTTAATTCGAAGAACTTGTGAACCTCTCCCTTGTATCGTTGACCGATCTCGGCATAAAGATAAACAAGTTGACAGCATGAAGCCTCATCGTATGACCATACACGACGATCAGGGTCCTCATACTCATCAGTTATGCTTAGAGGTTTGGGAGATGGTATTATTTCTGGTATAACAAACTTCTGATTACATTTATTAATAGCCTTGAAAGCCTCTACTGCACACTCACGCAATCTCACCTGTTCAGTAAGAGGCATAGCAGTAGGACAAGTGATAATCACATTACGTATGTATCGACGGCAATCCTTATTACCCCACTTATCACGGAAGGCTATAGAGTTTATCTGAGAATTGGAATGTTGGAATATCTCTATTAAAGCAAATGTCATTAGAGAAGAACGTGAATAACGGTGTGTACCATCATCACCAAACTGACTCAATGCAGAGAACATTGAGACAGGTTCATCACTGAACGAACCGTCTGCATTAAAATGTTTAGAGAGTGTAGGAACATAGATATCATTGGAGAGCAAGACATTAAACGGATCTTCTGTCGTAACAAGATTTTCCCATTGTCCATCGTAAGGCTTGACATCCCACAGATAGCGTTTCGGACTGGAATAATAAGTAGTTTTTTCAGCAAGACCTTCTTCTTCAAGTGATCTATATATCAAACGACGAGCTTCCTCGCCTACACGTACAAAGCTCTGCCATTGGAACATATCCTCATCAAGAACTATATCGTTGCCAAAATCTGCCTTTCTGAACACAATGCGCATATCGAACGAACGATTCTCATAGGTTATCCAAGGCATAGACAAGTCACGCAGTTCAAGCATCTTGCTTCTAGTGAAATCACCTTCCTCAAACAAGACACCACATGTACGCGAATTGCCGATATCAAGCACCAGATCAACAAAGATATCACGTTTTCCAGAATGTAATGTTACATCAGGCGCACCTCCAGAAAGCCGTATAAAGTTGAGGAAATAAATATAAAAAGCCTTATAGCGACATGATTCCTCATCGTTGGGTATACCGAGAAGTGAAGCTATGTAATCTGAAAAAGCATGAAAATCTCCAGAAGATGCCATAAAACCGATTAGCTGTCCCACCATATTACACAAGCCAAATTGCTCCGAGTCGTTATCTATATATGGACGGAACACTGACATACCGTCTTCGGATGTTGTTGTGTCAAATGCCCAAACAAGACGGAAACGCTCCATGTCTTTCTTTACACCATCACCTATCTTTTGAATCTTCATACGACACCATCCTAATGGGGTATCACCAGATAAACCATCAATTTCCTTGCGGAACATCGGCATTGGCAACCATTTATCAAGCAAAAGAGTATATGCAGGGACCTGGGTACGTCCGTCTTCTAGACTTTTAACACGGAATGATTGCAGAGAATTTATTGTGTAAATTTCATCGTCACCATCTTTATAAGTAGAGAACAACGTTGTGGATGTTTTAGGATCCATCACAACCATACCCGATGCATCAATTATTTCACGTCCGGTAGTATTACGTACCAAAACTTCCGGACTGGCAATCAATTCATTAAGAGGTATATATTTACCCTCATCAACATGGTGGTAAAGAAGATCAAACGTCTTCGTACCATCAAGAAAATCTACAGCTTCACAAAAAGCGTATTTTAAGGTTTTCCCTCCTGGTAAAAGAAGAGGTTCGTTAGGATTAAATTCTATTTCTCGTACGATAAACTGAATACCAGAGTCTGCAATTAAATGTTCCATATACGGTAAGTTATTTGTCTATTAAGCTTTTAAGATATTTCACTCTAATTCCATAATTGAAATTTTGGGTTTCATTAAGGCCTGCATAATTAATAGCTACCAACTGACCTTGTAAGTTTACAACTGGCGAGCCACTACTACCTGGGAGAGCAGGAATAGAATACATCAATCTTTCGTTTGTACGCTGACTTACTGTTCCACTATTAAATTGTGACTTGATACCTTCTTTTGTCAACGCAAGAGTAGGACCAAGATTGAAGCTTGTCATGAAAAGTTTGCTATTCTTATCCTCACTTATTTTCTTTGTGATATTCTCTTTCCAGCTATACGTTTCCAAAGGATCCTCATCTGCAACTTCAAAGATATACTTTCCTTCAGGAGTCTTTTTGTCTTTCAGCTGCAAAATAGCCAAATCATGATCAGGGTCAATCTTTGTAAGAACACAACTTACAAAATCTGTAGTTGAAGTAACATATGTATCATTATAAGCTATGCTAATTTTGTTATGATACTTAATTTCTGATTCACTTGCATTAATCTCATCAAGACCGTTGTATGTTTGAGCATATTCACTTCTCTTCTCGTCCAATGCATCTTTTATATCACGTATCTTATAAAAATCTTCATATGAGATTTCGTCACTGTAGTTAGCATAATTATAAGCCTGTACAGCTTCTTCATACTTTTCTGTATACTCATTATACATTGCAAGCGTTATCTTCTTTAACGCATCCACAATCTTAGAAACAGACTTTGTCACGTCCTTGTCAGCAACTGTATTGGATACGACGTGAGCATTGGTAACTATTTGACCGTCATTGGAAATAAAGAAACCAGTACCATATGAAGTTACAACAGAAACAGAATCCTCATCAGTTGCGATACCCTTAATTCCTTCATTCTCATCATAACTGGAGAAATATAGTTTCTCTCCGTTTGACAATTCCACTTCATAATAGCTTTGATTCTGCACTAAAACAACACCCGAAGAGGTTTCTTTTTCGATATCCTGTTCTGATTTATTGCCGCATGATGTTGTAACCATGCATACAATACAAGCGATAAAAACAAATAACTTTTTCATTATTATCATTTTTAGGTTATAATTATATTTTTTCTAAAAACGCACTCGGCACATACGCCGTTACCACCGTTACCAGTTCATCAACCACAACTCCTACTCTCTGCTGCCCTTGCCATCTTGCAACTCTTCCTATCACTCCCTTAAACGCTCCATCAATAACTCTTACCAACTGTCCTTTCTCAAACTTAGGAACATTAACCAGAGATACGATGGTATTGTCAGCATCTGCAGCACTAATTATTTTCAAGCTTTCCATCTGATAATCAGGAACTATCATCGGAATCTTGTCTATTTTGCTGCCAATATGAACGTGACGATAATAAAAACGGAGGAAGGGAAGGTTAACATTGTCGTATACGAAAGACTTTATTTGATCAAAAGTTCCGTAGGCGAAGAAAATATTTGGTAATAATGATTCGGTAACTGTTTTACGTTTACCATTTATTAGTTTTACTGTTGTTTTTGTGGGGTAAAAGGCAGTAATTCCTTTTTCCACCATATATTCGTATGCTGAATTTTCTCTGCCATACGTGCAGCGTAAAGCATACCAATGAGGGCTGTCTTCCATCTTTAGTGGTTTGTGTTTGGTTATGACTTTTAATGTCGTTTGTTTAGTTTCCAAAAGTGCATAATTGGTGGACACCCCGGTTTGTAAACTCTCTGCAGAAACAATGCTTTGAACTTCGGGGAGGGCGTTGGAGGCAAATCCAACGCAAGGAGGGAATTCACCACCTCCTAAGGTGTGATCATCGTTAGATGTCCAGTCATCGATTTTCATATCGGTGTTAACTATATTCTAGACAGAAATTAGTTAATATTGGACATAAAAAAGAGCGTGGAATCGTCCTGTTGTCCATTCCACACTCTAAGGCCGTGAGAAGTGCCCTATACTGCTGAACGAACAACAGTATAGCCCACGCCGATATGATATATAGCAACATTCGTACTTCTCGCAAAAACAAGGTTATTGCACGACAGTTTGTCTGAATACAATAATTGCTTCTGTAAAAAGACGAATAGGTAAATCACACCCATGGACATTTACCGTTGTCATGTTCAAGGCAGTACATTGTATCTTGAAATTTCTCACGTTTCAGAGTGTACGTTGAACTTGACGTATGTAAACGCCTTTAATATGTCTTGGACTTCAATTCCCACCCAAAACCCACAGAGCATAAATATATCTTATGATATTACCACACTCTGCACGGCGTGAGCTATCCAATTTGTGTCAAAGAAAGAACACGTCTAACAGCGACAGAATTGTTTGAATTATAAAAGTCCGAGAGCAAAGGTAATAATAATTATCGAACCAATGTTAAAATTGCACAAGATTTCTTCCAGTTTTTTTAACATTTATATGTTGTTAACATAATATTTTTATATTAAGCGCTACCCCTTTCTTTTACCCAATACATTTGGCTGTTACGATAATTCGAAGTACCTTTACACGCAAAAAAGATACTTTTTATGGATAACAAGAAACAACCACTTGTCGCTCATCTGTGTATGCTTTGCGCAGGAAGCTTTTGGGGACTTATGGCACCTATCGGAAATGATGCTATGCAATATGGTATTGATGGATTTCACCTTGTAAGTTTCCGTGTTCTTGGCGGAGCTATTCTATTTTGGCTTACATCGTTGTTTGCAAAGAAAGAACATGTGCCCGTGAAAGACATTCTGATGTTAGGATGCGCAGGACTGTTTGCACTTGTATTTAACCAGTGTTGATACACTATCGGCCTCAACATTACATCGCCAAGCAACTCGAGCATTATGACTACATCAATGCCTATCTTTGCTATGATACTGTCATTCCTAATACTTAAAGAACCCATTACATGGAAGAAGGCAGCGGGCGTACTGATAGGATGTACGGGAGCTATAATAATAATAACAACAAGTGCTACGGCGGGCAATGCTAAGGTGGGCAATATTTGGGGCGACTTGCTATGTGTATCGGCACAGTTGTCGTTTGCTCTATATCTTGCGCTCTTCAAACCTTTGGTGCAGAAATACTCGCTTTTTACTGTAAACAAATGGATGTTTACTTGGGCTACGCTGCTGATATGGCCTTTTACATTTGGGCATATCATGGACATCAACTTTGCCACAGTACCTATAAACACATGGTGTGAGACTGGGTTCGTGATATTCTTTGGCACCTACTTGGCTTACATATGCATGATGATGGGACAAAAGACGTTGCGCCCTACGGTGGTAAGCGTATATAATTATGTGCAACCTATTGTGTCGGTAAGTGTAAGCGTAGCCGTTGGTCTTGCAGTATTTAAAAGCACTCAGGCTATAGCAGCAGCATTGATATTCTCGGGTGTTTGGCTTGTAGTGAAATCGAAATCAAAACACGACATGGATATAAATAAGGAGAAGACAAACTGTTAATGATTAATCGTTGATTCCCTTTCTACTATTTCGCCCCTCAACACAACATCTTCTACTGGCTTGTCGCTGCCTGCTATATTCTGCATAAGCAGTCGGCAAGCCTCTATAGACAAATGCAGAGGCTGCACCTTTTGATTATGGGTGCAGCCTCTGTTGTATAAGTGAGATGATCTGTTGCGATTATTTTATAAAGACTCTTTGAACGGATTTGCCTTGGCGGCGAATGTATAATCCCTTAGAAGGATTAGCCACGCATTCACCTTGGATGTTGAAATATTCCACAGGGGCATTTTCGTTATCATCAACAGCCACGTTGCCTATGCTTGTAGGCTCGCGATAGTTAGAATAATCAGAGAACTCTTTGCGGAGGAATGGCACTTGCTTCGTTTCATCGTATAAGTCCATTTGACTTTCGGTGTAAACAAGTGGATAACCGTAGGTCTCGTCATACACTACCTCTCCTGTTTGGTGTTCAAGCGTTGAAGTCATACCATAGTATTCATTTGTCAATAGTCCTTCGAGCAAATTGCCATAGGCATCTCTGGTAATCGATTCAAAACTGCCACTCACGCTTGGCTCCTCGCTGCCTTCAGAATAAGTCTCTGTTCTTTCAAGGATTGAGAAACTGTTGTATGGGTTTATTTCACGCCATTCAGTACGAGTTTTAATCTTGTCTCCCCAATAAGGGTCGATGCTTTCTGTAAGGGCTGTATAGTCGTTAGCTCCAGGACCGTATTCTACGCTGATGCTACCGTTTTCTTTGCCACCACTAAGGAGTTTAGCACTCAAAATGCGGTTTGCGCCTTGATACAGTGCTCCACCATTAAGAATCTGGTTGTTGCAATCCTTCCACACTATATCAGAATAGCAAGTGCCCTCAGTCCATACTGATTCGCCTGTATTCCAATCTTCTCCGTATGAAAAATTTTGGATAAGCGATGGCTTGCCGTCCTCACCGTAAGTGATTACATTTTTTGAGGCATCTTGATAGAATCCCATAACATCCCAATCAGAACGAAGCACTTGCGTCACACGTCCTTCCTCATCGCGAGTTACAGTAATTTTATAAGAACCCTTATCCTTAACCCATTCACCATCCTTCATTGTATAGCTTGAATAAGAAGTGATAAAAGTGGGCACCACTTCGTCGTAAGTAAAGTCAAATTTACGAAATTCCTTGAGCGCCTCCTTGTCGTTACCTGTTTTAATAAAACCCGTCAAACGCTTGCCATATGTGCTGTAGGTATATACCTCGCTGGTATAGCGTGCTGTTGTTGACTCAGAAGTCCAATTAAGGTCTTCGTTGAAGTCAGTAAGAATATTACCGTTTGAATCGTAAGTGGTGTTGTAGCGGCGGTCGTTATGCCACTCATCGTTCACCATACTTGAATACACCTGTGTGCCAGGGCACCAAAGTGAATTGTCGTCTTTCGCTTCAATGTGCGCTTTGTAACGAGCTTTCAACTGTGGAACATCCACTACACCAACTTCTTGAGCCATTGCTACAGAAGCAAAAAGTCCCATTGCGGCAATCATGTAAAATTTTACCATAGACCTGAATTTTGTAACACCATAAGATTGAACATTTGTGAATCACACCTTTAGCTGCATTAATAACACACAAGATGTGGTCCAAAGAAAAGGATAATACTCACCCGTGTTGCAAAGCCAAATAAGCAAATCCCCAATGGACGCCACAAAAATACAAATTTAATTTGAAAGTTACGGTATCACAGACATAAAATAATGAAATATCATCACATTTCTCTAACTATCCAATCACCAATGGTACACTGACTACTGTCATAGTTGACACCTACTTTCATCAGGCGCTTGCCATCGGCTGAATATGATATCCTGTCTTGTCTACATAGAGATATTTACCCTCTCTGATTTTCGAGAACATGCAAGCAACCGCACCGACGTGAAAGGCAAGAACGTTGTGGTAAGCGGATTTGTCATAAAAAAATACGCTCTAAAGTTTTAGGACTATAGTCAATGACTTAACTTTACGACTATTACAAGAAAAAAGTGTAACTTTGTAGAGTGATTATTATAAACCAATTAAAAAAAACTATGGCACAACAATCAAACAAGAACTTCGCCATACCATTGGCGTTTGTCGGCCTAATGTTCTTTACGTTAGGTTTTGCGTTAGGCATCAATTCTTTCCTTATCCCCGTATTGAAAGAATCGCTTAATTTGTCTTCGGGAGTGGCCTACTTGCTGCTGGCAGCCACATTCATTCCGTTTATTATCTTCGGCTATCCAGCCTCGCGCACCATTGCAGCTATTGGCTACAAGCGTACCATGGCTATTTCGTTTGTCATTTTCGCCTTGGCTTTCGTAGTGTTCGTGCTGTCGGCTAAGAACGAGAGTTTCATACTGTTTCTTGCTGCCTCATTTGTAAGTGGCACGGCCAACGCCTATCTGCAGGCTTCGGTAAATCCATACATTACAATACTTGGTCCTATCGACAGCGCAGCACGCCGCATCAGTATGATGGGTATATGCAACAAACTTGCTTGGCCTGTAGCTCCGCTGTTCTTTGCAGCCGTTGTGCCCGACAGTACCAATGTGCAGATAGCCGACCTATACTTGCCGTTCTATATCATCATTGGCGTGTTTGTATTACTGAGCATTATTTCGCTTATGGCTCCACTGCCTGAAGTAAAAGCTACTGGTGAGGACGAAAGCTCAGCCGATGATTGTCCTTACGCGGCAAGCAAGACATCTATATGGCAATTTCCACACTTATTGCTTGGCGTTTTGGCTTTGTTTGTTTATGTAGGTGTCGAGACTCTTGCACTAAGTACAGCCATTGACTATGCAACAGCAGTAGGTCTGCCCTCGCCCGACCGCTATGCATGGATACCAAGTATAGGTATGGTAGTAGGATATATTTGTGGCATTGTGCTTATTCCTAAATACTTGTCGCAGGATGGAGCCATGCGCATATGTGCTTCGTTAGGTGTAGTAGGTTCGCTACTCATTGTGCTCTTGCCTGCTCAGATATCCATATGGTCTATATTCCTTATGGCTCTTGGATGCTCGTTGCTTTGGCCCTCGCTGTGGCCGTTGGCAATGGCCGACCTCGGACGCTTTACAAAATCAGGCAGTGCATTGCTTACTATGGCTATAGCCGGAGGAGCTGTGGTGCCAACATTGTTTGGCACACTTAAAGACTCGTTTGGTGCACAGAATGCCTACTGGCTTGCTGTGCCTTGCTTCCTGTTCATATTCTATTATGGACTGGCTGGACACAAGATCAGAAAATGATTTGGGACTTATCCTATATTTTGAGTGATGCTACAGCTACATCTATACTGCAATTTGTATATTTAATAGCAAGCATAGATGCATTTGATAGCAAGCATAGATGCATTTGATAGCAAGCATAGATACATTTGATAGCAAGCATAGATGCATTTGACAGCAAGCATAGTATCTTTATACATAACTCCAAATATCGGATAAACCATTATTTACACCTATATCATTTGATATGAAAGATTGTGTCGATTGATATAGAAATCTTTGGGAACGTTTGCGCAAATTGGGAACGATTGCGGTAACGTTCCCAATAAACAAGGATTATTTTTGTTTTGTCACCTATTTGGGATGACGTAAATTTGCAAGCGTAAAGAATTAATAATAAAAACCTAAACCTTGCAAATGAAAAGAATCACCACATCACTCATTGCCTCGGCAATATGCCTGACGGCTTCAGCACAAATACATCTTACTGCCGACTTGCAGAACAACCATCTGTGGCGTGGCATGGAAGTGGCCGACGGTTGCCTTATACTTACCGACCTTGGCTATACGTTTGCCAATGGACACATGACTCTCGGTCTGTGGGGTGGCACAAATACTCAAGGCTCCTACAAGGAGTTCAATCATTACATCACGCTGCGCACGGGCGGACTGGAGTTCTCGGCTATGGACACTTACAACTTCTCGCCTGGAGCAACGTATAACAATAGGCAGTATTTTAATTATTCGGCACATGATACTGGACGATTCCTCAACTGCACGCTGAATTACCGTTTCCAACAGCCTCGGTTTCCATTGCTGCTCAGTTGGTCGACAATAATGTTCGGACGCGACCGCTCGGCCGACAACAAAGAGCAGAAATACACCACCTTCGTTTATGCCGAATATCCTATATACAAGAAAGATGGTTGGCAAGTGGATGCAGGAGTGGGAGGAGCTTTTGCCCTGAACAAGGCTGGCGAGAAACAAAACTTCTACGGCAACACATCTGGCATCGTGCATACTCAACTGAAAGTGAGCCACGACCTGAAGATAGGCTCCTACACTCTGCCCGTGCATGCCATGGGATTGTGGAATCCGCAGTCGCAGAAGGCTTATTTCCAGATAGGAGCACAAATTATAAACTTATAAAAAACATAGAATAACGATATAAAATCCATAAAACATTATGAATATCAAAGATTTCACTACAGGCGTTCAGCACATCGGCGTGCCTACCAACAACATCGAGGAGACAATCAACTTCTATCTTACTCTCGGCTTTACAACAGCCTTGCGCACCATCAACGGCACTGAGGAGGTTGCATTCCTTCAACTCCACAATCTCATGATAGAGACTTATCAGAACCGTCAGGCTGCTATGGCATACGGAGCCATCGACCATATTGCTATTGACGTGAAGAACATCGACGAGCTATTTAAAGTAGTGCAGCGTGCCGGACTGAAGATGCTTGACACACAAGTCAATGGTTTGCCATTCTGGGAGAACGGAGTTAAGTTCTTCACTATCGAGGGACCTAACAAGGAAAAGATAGAGTTCTGCGAGAAGTTGTAACCAGTTGAAAGCTTATTCAAGTTGAGAATTGAGAGTTGAAAGTTAAGGGTTATGATTACCAAACTAAACATTTATGGCTCATCCGATATTTGGAGTGATGTAAACATGAGCATTTTGTCACATGCTTATACAAGAAAGTGCTGACGGGCTGCGCTCGGCTTTGCCGCTTGCCAGAGCAAGAAAGCCCAATGTCCTCCACGGCATCGCCCTGGGTAAACGGATACAAATGACCAACGCGTCCTGTAAGGGCAACTCTAAAAATACAATGGAACATTAGAGCTGCCCTTACAGGGCGCATTGTTCGTAAGTACCTTATACCCAGGGTGTTACCCTGGGTTGTGGAGAGTTACCCCTTCGGGGCGCGCTGTTTACTGATAAACGCCTGTATTAATCACTCCAAATATCGGATGAGCCTAAAAAAAAGCAATGATCCGTCACCTTCCTCGTGTGTCTCGCGATAAACGCGGACGGAGGATAACTTGATACATTGCTTTTTGCAAAGGTAATAACAATTTTTCCAAACACAACAATTTATGGAAGAAAAATCAAACAACTAATGTTAAAGCATATCATAACTTTCAACTCTCAACTGATAATTTACTTCTTCTTTATCTCATACCCTATTTTCTTGAAAGCCTCAACATAGTCGTCGTATTTGGCTTTCTTGCAGTCGTAGACAATAGTAACTTTCTGGTCTTCTACAGAGGTATCTATTTTCTTTGTACCCTTTACGAAGCGAATGTTGCTCTTGATTTTCTTCTCACAGTTCTGGCAGTGCATCTGCGGCTGAGTGGTTACTACCAATGTGTCGGCTGATGTCTTGGCAAATGTGTTGCCAGCTACTACAAGCATAAATGCTACTAAAAGATTCTTTTTCATAATAATCCTTGTTTTATAATGTTTGTTACTGAATTTTCGCAAGTTCAGAAGTTATAGAATTTAAAGTCGTATGCCTTACAGCTGAATATTCAGCAAAAAAAGAGTAATGGCTATCGCTCGGCTTTGCCGCTTGCCTTAGCAAGAATTTCTAACGACCGAAGGGAGTGATAACTTCTTTAACTTCTCTAACTTCTCAAAATTATAACTTCTCTAATTTAAATCTAATGCCTACATAAGCCATTGCTCCAGTGACAGGTCCCCACACCTGAGTAGCATCAAATGCCGCACTCCATGGATGATGTGAGTGGAGAATAGGATTGTCTATCTTATAGTTGGTAAGGTTCTCGCCACCTAAGTATAGGCTGAAGTTGTGGAACTCTCGTGTCACTTGCGCCTGCAATTGGAAGTAGGCTGGATAGCTACTTTGGTCGTAAAGCTCGCCACCACCATTCAGCTGACCAGTTACGTCGAATTGCCAAAGCTCGAGTGGGGTCTTATACGAGAGAGTGAGCAATCCTTTATAGCGTGATGTGAGAGGCTTCGGGCGCAGCACACCATCATAGGTACATTTAACATCGTTAAGACGGAAGGCTGCAGTGGCAGACATTCCATTAAACAATGAGTATGTTGCATCCACCTGGAAAGTGTGGCTATAGCTCTTGCCGTCGAGATTCTCAAACGAGAGAGTATGACTGCCCTTAGCTCCATCGAAGTTCATTATCATCTGATGCTTGAAGTCGGTGTAGTAATACTCCGCATTCAGCTCAAGATTCTTGCCAAAGAGAGGAATGTTGAAGCCCAAAGAAGCTCCCATATTCCATGCTTCCTCCTGCTTAAGGTCGGAATCGATGACTATCTCTCTGCCGCTTGCTAATAGCGACACGTTCTCTGCCAAGGCATGTGGCGAACGGTAGCCCTTGCCTACCGAAGTGCGTAGCGTGACAATATTGGATGGAGAGTACTTGATGTGAAGACGTGGCGTGAAGAAACTGCCGTAAAGATTGGAATGATCCCAACGCACGCCTGGCATAACAGTAAGCGTCTCGCCCAACTTGTATGTATATTGGGCATACAGGCCAGGAGTGGTTTCCTTTGTCACCTTGCTTTCTGCTTTAGGCAATGTTCCTAATGGATTGAAGCGTTCGTCATAATAGTCGTGGTTGAGCGACGCTCCCACACTAATATTATGCTTCTCCGTAATATCAGTCTCAAACATCAGCTGTGCGTAACCATTCTTCTGAGTGACATCATATTGTGTCTTTCCAAACATATTGTCGGCATCATGCCATGAGCCATGCAGCATCAAGGCCATTGACGTGTTGTGGTCGGAATTAAGAGTAAAACCGTTTTTCCATTGCATCTCATAGCGGTTGGTTTTCACCGAGGTTGAATAAAGAGGTTCCGACGAAGAGGCTGCCAAATGCTTACGGCTTTGTCCGCCTTCGCGCTCGTCGTGCAAGCCACGCAACATCAACTGACTAATCCATCGTGGTGAAACATACGCCCATCTATGCATTAAGTTATACTGTCGCAACTTAGGCATATCCATAAAGCCGTCGCCATTGCCATCATGATCCATCTGACGGTTCTCGAAGTGAAGAAGAGTTGCGGTAGAAAGACGGTCGTTGAGATGAATGCTTCCATCGAGGTTTACCTCTGTCTTCAGTTCGCTATCCTGATAAACATTCGCACGCACGCCATCTGTGCCTTGTGGCTTGAGAAACTCAATATTTATCTGACCCGTAGTGCTCTCATATCCGTTCTTAACGCTCGAAGCACCCTTGCTCACCTGTATCAACTGCATCCAAGGACCAGGCACATAACCTAAGCTATATGGCAAGGAAGCTCCACGCAGATTAGGAATATTCTCTGTGAGCATCTGCACATAAGTGCCGCTCAGTCCAAGCAGTTTTATCTGCTTAGCTCCAGTAGCAGCATCGCTATAGCTTACGTCAACAGAAGGATTGGTAGTAAACGACTCTCCAAGGTTGCAGCAAGCAGCACGTATCAGTTGTCCTTGTCCTATTATGTCGGCGTTATCCACTCTGTATTTCGACTTAATGCCATTAGTGGCTTTCACTGTCACATTCTTCAATTCGTGTGTATTGGCTATACTGTCTGTCTGTGCGACCATCTGCTGCGACACAAATGTATATCCCAATAAACTTATCAATAAATTTCTCATATACTTAACCTTTATAACAATCTCTAAACCTAAATTACAATGCATCCAGGGGTATTCGGTTGTGTGTTTCAAGTTCGCGAAAGTTCTTCGGAGTCATACCGGTAACTTGCTTGAACTGTGAGGATAGATGTGCCGGCGAACTATAGCCAAGCCTATAGGCAATCTCGCTTGTGGCGAGCTGACTGTAGCACAGAAGTTCCTTGGCATATTCTATTCGATGCAGAATAGCGAACCGCTCGATGGTGATGCCTCGCACTTCGGAGAACAACTTGCTTAAGGTGCTATAGTCCTTGTTGAGATAATGCGACAGATAATCGGACAGTTTAGGACGCTCCTCACTCATCCTTACCCATTGCTGCACGGCGATGCGTATCTGTTCCACCAACAGCGAACGTGGGTCGTCAAGCAACTCAAAGCCTATGCCTTGCAATTTGCCTGCAAGGGAGGTACGTTGCTCGTCAATAAGGTCTTCTTCAATCTCTGCCTCACCCAAACTTATTGACTTCACTGTCAGACCTTCGGACACAAGAATGTCCTTGGCAGCCGAGATACAGCGTGGACAAACCATGTTCTTTATCAATAGCTTCATCGGTGTATATATTTATCTGTTTTTTATTACGATGCAAAGATATAGATTTTCAATAAATTATTTATACAAAATTAGGGAGAATGCTTACAGATTTTTATATTGTCATTTTTTTTATTTACCTTTGCAATAAACAAAAAGGGAATATTATGGCAATAAAACTATATCCTTTAGGCATACAGACTTTCGAGCGAATACGCAAGGAAGACCGACTGTATATCGACAAGACGGAATACATCTATCGCATGACGCATAGCGACAGCGTATATTGCTTTCTGAGCCGTCCAAGACGGTTCGGTAAATCGTTGTTAGTGACTACGCTAAAAAGCTACTTCGAGGGAAAGAAGGATTTGTTCAAGGGACTTGCCATTGAAAAGCTTGAGAAAGAATGGACGGAATATCCCGTGCTGCACTTCGACATGAGCGGAGGCAAACACATGGAGAAAGAACAACTTGAGCGATATCTCTGTTTTATCATTGAAGAGAACGAGCACAAATACGGCATTGTGAACAGCGGTTTGTCTGACCCTAACGTGAGACTTAACGCTCTTATCAATTCCATTTATGCAAAGACAGGCAAACAGATTGTTGTTCTCATTGATGAGTATGACGCTCCTATGCTTGATGTCGCTCACGAAGACAAACAATTAGATATTTTGCGCAACATCATGCGCAACTTCTATAGCCCTCTAAAGAAGTGCGAGTCGCTACTGCGTTTTGTGTTTCTCACGGGCATCACCAAGTTCTCGCAGGTGAGCATATTCAGTGAGTTGAACAACATCAAAAACATATCCATGGACGAAGAGTATGCTGGCATCTGCGGCATAACTGAGGATGAAATGCTCGCACAAATGTCTGAAGACATAGATATGCTTGCTAAGACACAAGATTTAACAAGAGAGGCAACCGTAGCCAAGCTCAAGGAATATTACGATGGCTACCATTTCTCCAAGGTTTCTCCTGACATCTTTAATCCATACAGTTTGCTCAACTGTTTTGCTGATAAAAATTTCGGTGCCTATTGGTTTAGCTCTGGCACACCCACTTATCTCATCAACATGCTGAATAGGTTTGATGTACTGCCAGCAACCATCGCTCCTACCGAAGCTCTGTCTTCTGCGTTCGATGCACCTACAGAGAAGATGACTTCCATCACACCCCTACTCTACCAGAGTGGGTACGTCACTATCAAGGACTACGACAAGGACACACAACTCTATACTCTCGACATTCCCAACAAGGAAATTAGAGTGGGGCTATTCAATAGTCTATTGCCCAATTATGTCAACGGCACACAAGCCCAACAAGGCGGTGTGACCATAACCAAAATGGCCTCGCTTATAAGACGTAGAGATATGGACGGTGCTTTGCAACTCCTGCAAGACTACTTCGAAACATTGCCCTACTGCAATGTGACCAACTATGAGGGTCATTACCAGCAGATGCTGTATATCATCTTCACTCTCCTCACTGGCTTTGTGGTGGACGTAGAGGTGCATACTCCAAAGGGCAGAGTAGACATGGTTCTGCTCACCAACACCGACCTCTATCTCTTGGAATTGAAACTCAACAAGAGTGCGCAAGCTGCCATGCGACAAATCAACCTGAAGAATTATCACCGGCGATTTGCACTAAGCGGCAAACCTATTACCAAGGTTGGAATAAACTTCGACAGCACGAAGGGGAATATAGAAGATTGGATAATAGAGTAACCAGGATATTAAATGCAAACAGTGCCGATCCTTTAATTAGGACCAGCACTGTTTTTTAAAGTTCACCCCGTTACGGAAACATAATTGTTTTCACTTCCACATTTCCGTTTTTCACGTTTTTCCTTATTACAATACCCTTTGACGGTTTGTCTATTTTTACTCCTGACAAATTGTAATATTCAGTTTTCTCAATATTAAAATCGTTTTCAACACCTGCGATTCCTGTAGTTGATGTCTGAACCTTTACCTTATGTGAGTTAACAACCCTGCCTGTTTCGTTTTCAATAAGAAGAGCCACTATGCTAAGCTTGTCGTTATTTTGAGCCAGTCGTTTGCCACTATTAGGTCCGTATGTGCAGAAACACTCATCAAGATAAAACTTGAACGATGTCTTATAATCAATATAATTGTCTACATCGTTTGGAATTGTCAGAACAGAACCTGAAGCAACAGGCGAGAAGCTCGAGTTGGCAATAGCTATGTCGTCGTATACCATGTCTCTGATGTCTTCATCCATCTCCACATATTTTGCCATGCCTGGAGCAGACTCGTAATCGCCCATCATCGAGTAATAATTCAACTGTTCCCAATCCTCACCGCTACCTTTCAATCCGTCGGCTACAAGTACGAATTCCACCCTATAGGTCTTTGACTTGTCAACATCAACAAACTTTATCGTGGCATTGGCATCCACACAATCACCGTAGCCAGCTTTAAGCACGGCTTCGGCCTTAACATCCGCCATAGCAAAACTGTCAACCATCAATGCCCAATCTTTATCAAAGGCAAACTCAGTTTTCACACCTTTCGAACCACTATAAACATCTGTCATATAACGACGCTCGATCCAAGTAGTTGGCAAGAATTCGGATGTAGGATTTGGCAACTGCTCTTCTGCAATAATGTGCATACCATCAAGTATATGATAAGAGTATGATACAAAATCAGGATGCTTCTCTTTCATAATCTCTACAGCTGCTATAGCACGCGGACAATATCCACCCCAAACTGCCATATAGTTCTCTACAACAGGACGGTGCACGGGTATGAACTCAAACAATCCTACCGATACTGAGCCTTCTACCAACGAGCCATTATCCTTGTCATTCACCTTTGTCACCATTACCTTCATATCATACTTACCGGTAAAATCAAACGGTCCGACAGGCAAGCTGACAGGAACAGAACTGTTGAACTTCGACGGAAGAGGTTCAGGCAACTCATAATGTCCGTTGAAAGTCTTACCATTAAGTTCATATACATAGTCGATTGATTTGATGTCGGACTTACCTTTATTGACAAGAGTTGCATTAAGAGTCTTCGCAGAATGCCATGCTGCATGGAAATCTTTTGGCAAAAGCAATCTGGCAGCATCATCAACAAAATCACCATCAAACGTAACCGTCATAGCCGACACCATATTCAATGACTCAGAAAGCGACATCCATGAGCGGTAGCTTCTTGACGTATGGACATACAAACCGTTTGAATTAGTTTCATTAAACACACTCACTGGTTGTGCAGACTCATTCTGATTGTCAGCCAATGTGAACGAATAACCCACATAAACTCCATTTGCTGGAAGAGAATATTTCTCAGGCAACACAGCTGTCAACTTGCCATCCTCCATCACTGCGTCAATAGTCATGATGTCCGCATCATTAACCTTCTTTCCATTTTCAATGGTCTTCAGTTTTAACTCTGTAGACAACCATACCTTGACATCCGTAGCGTTAGCCACATTAAAGGGAACAGACACTGATCTAATGTTTCTACCTGCCAGATAAGCATCATCCACCTTTATTGCCACATCATAGGTCTCCGTCTTATACGTTCCCCAAAACAGCAATACAGAATTGTCTTTTCCGTAACTGAAATTCAATATATTGCCAGCCTTAGCTTGAACAGCAAAAACGAGGCACAATATCGTCAATACTAATGATTTCTTCATAAGGTAAATGTTTTATTTCACATGATAAGACTACTTGCTATCTCACTATTTTAGTGGTTTTGACATCACCATTATCATAGAATACCTTCTTAAGAATCACTCCACTGACTGGTTTTGCCAAACGACGTCCGTTCAAATCATAGAATTCCACTTTCTTGACACCAGTGGCTGTTGAACCCACCTTGTCAACACCAGTTGTACTGCCGCCAGTATTGTATACTATGTTTGAATATGTCTTTTCACCATTAATGGTAATTATAGACTGAGCACCAATCTTTGAGAATCCCTGTGAATAGAAGAATACGGTATGAGTGAGACCATCCACGAAGAAGTCGAAATCGTCTTTATATGTATAAGGAATCTCTGTCATTTCTTCAGGAATAAAAAAATACTCATCCTTCATGAAGGTAAACAACTCGTTGTCGAAATAAATACAGTACTTCATGCTGTCAGCAGGTATAATATTACCCTCAACATCCTCACGTAGGATGTCAAACTGATACATACCATAGCCATCAGAAGGATTATATGGCTTGTAATATACGAAAACAGGGTCGAGAGGGTTGCATGGACTAACCAATTCTTTCTGATATTTGAAAATAGGCGCATCAATACGGTCTGTGATAATGAGGTTTTCCTTGCCTCCCATCAAAAGCAACAGTGAATCTGACGACATAACCTTCTTTTCGGCATCATATCTGAAAGGCAGACTCTTCATCAAGTGAATAACCTCCTCGTCCTGATATGTTTTTTCATTGTATACTGTATCAACACTTCCCATTCCGAGATACAGATGATATTCTGAAATAAGAGTGTCAGCACCTAGATATTGTCCTTTCTCAAAAACAACAGTACCATTGTCTGTGATGCTTCCCTTGACATAACTTTCAGGCAAAGCCACACTAAGTCCTTTCACATAAACATCATTGTTGTCGAAAGCAACATAGATATCAGTATCATTATAGCCATTCCACAACATTTTCCACTTCTCAGGAACTGCAGTCTGTGGGAGCTCCACCTTCTTATCAGTCACTGGCGAGAAAAGCATCTCATAATCGCCATAATATGCCCAAGCACCCTTATCATCAACCAAACCGAGCAGCACATTATCGTCTAATTGCTTAATAGAACCATCATCCTGCACCTTCAGCTTTATTTCGTTACAAGATGTATCTACACAATAATTGTTTCCCGCTTCATTAAGGACCATTCTTTGTACATAATATTTCTTGTAGTATCCATAATCGTCCACTAATCCAAGAAGCTGCGGAGTCTTTATAGTGATGATATTATCTGCCACATCACCTACAATATATGTATCGGTTATGAATCTTGAAATTGGATTCTGAATGTAAACCTTATTGTCGTCAGTAAAAACTATACATGTAGCCGAACCATCAGAGCGTGTAAGAATTGTCTGATAACTATTATCATAAAATGAGCGTCCAGTGCGATAATAGATGTCCGACTTACCTTCAGGTGCAGTTGTCAAAAATTCGTCTGAGGCAACTTTTTTCACTTTCATTGCGTTTTTAGCATGATGCCCAAACACAACTTCGTTAGGTTTCATCACATTCTGCGCGAAAAGGGCAGTTACAGACATCACCATAAACATAAAAGATAAAAATTTCTTCATAATGGTTTTGTTTAAGTTTTACCAATAAAGTTCACATTTGTGCAAAATATGCTTCTATTGGCTTTATTGATTATATCACTGAAACGGACAACACTTGCACTATTTCCACCACACGTAGCAGATTATGCCACCGTCAAATTCTTATCAAACATCGTATAATATCAACAGTTTTCAACTCTACGATTTGGTTTTTATTCAAAAAGAGTATTATATATTTTGCAAAGTAACATCTTTTTTTACATACCGCAAACATTTTTCTTATATTTTTCCATTTTAATTCATATTTATCAACAAAAACGGCATTTTAAATATAAAAACAAGTAAAACAGAACAATATGAAATCTTATCTATTTATTACGTTTCTTATGGTTATTATTTGTTTTGTGGAGTTTAGACCGAGCGTAAGCCGTTCGATCTCCTAATATCTTCTTATTTTTCATACAGTCCTATCGGCAACCTGTCGGTGTCGTTGAAGAACACAAAACAACAGTCAGCCTTCCACGAGGCGTGTTCCTTACGATAATGCCCACTAACGATTCTTAATTCGAGCACGTCGATATAGAATTGCTTCGACCGTTTTATATGCCTTTGCCGATAATGAGCATCGGCTCATAAAAAATCCCCGACAAACTATGTATACAGTTTGTCGGAGATTTTAATAAGGTCATGATGCAAAATACTACAAGCTAATAGGCACAACTACTTTAACCGTAAAGTTGCGCCCAATATTGAACACTCCCATTCTGCCAGTCGCCTTGTTTACATCAAAATACTTCAATCTACTCAGATGATTCTGATAAGCACGGTTAGTGATATTCTCGCATGATGCATACACAGAGGCTATGCGTCTGCCATGACTCTTTATGTCGGTTCCAGCATATAGGTTTAGCAGTGTATACGATGGTGTGGACGTCTCTGTTCCACCTGCTGCATAGTAATGATTCTGACGAAGATTACAGTCTACAGCCAACTTAACATACATATGGTCAAACGTTCTGCCATCGCACATTATCTCGTAACGCACATCGCCAAGCCATCGAGGTGCTGGAGTAAAAGGCAGATACTTGGCATCACTTGGCTGATGAAGCTGCACGGCATTAACATACGAGAAGCTATTGCCTATATGTAATCTTTCTAACGGATGAACATCCACATACACCTCGCCACCCATAAGACGAGCATCGCCCGAAGTAAACTTATAAGTATCAGAGCCATCAGTTATCACATGATTACCATTGCTGTCGACAAGTCGGGTACTGAAGATATAGTTGCTGATACGATTGGCAAATAGCGATAGCTGTGCAGACACAATTTGCGAAGTATAGTCGAGTCCAAGATCAAGCTGACAACTCTGTTCGGGCTTCAATGCTGTATTGCCTATCTCATAACGCTGTGTTCCCTCATGCTCGCCATTCGATGCCAACTCACTAATATTTGGCGCACGGAAGCCGCACGACACATTTGCCTTGAAATTAAGATTGGGCAACAGCTCATAAGCCATTCCTAAGCTACCAGAGAACCCATCAAATCCTCGGCTAAAGTTTTTGAAACGCTCCACCCTATCGGCATTGTCGTTATCATTGTCTTCAACAAGCGCATCGCCATGCAGATGACGATGGTCGTAGCGCACACCGCCACTAAGATTCATCTTATTAATAGAGCAAGTTGCTGTGGCAAACAAACCATAATCAAACAGACGATAATCAGGAATGAGAAACTCGGAGCCTTTATTTACCGACTCTTGCCACATACCATTTATGCCAGTGGCTATCTTCCATGCTCCAAGCATTGGCGAAGTGTAATGCAAGTCGTAGTTTACGGTGTGGAGCATAAGGTCAAGACCACATTCGTCTCGCGATTCCTCAAACTCCTGTCTACGGTTCTGTTGATAAGCAGCAAGCAATTTTATGTTTCCCTCGCCTACATACCACATATTGTCGAGCACAGCCTTGTAGTGGTGGATTTGCTGAAAAGGCAGAGAACGACCATAACTCTTGGGATTGAAACCATCGGGCATTACAAGATTGCCCGTCTCCTCATCTCGTTCGCCCTCAACAATGCCTGGCGTAAAATGATAATAATCGAGCGTAAGATGAGTGTGCCCGCCATTATGATTCCATCCAAGCATCTGCATGAACGACTGTTCGCGATAGGCTGAGCCATATACATATCCGTCATACCTATTTTTATAAGCATGAGCCATCTTGCCACTATATCGCGTATTCCACACAAAACCTTGCTTATTGCCGGCAAAGTTAAGCGAATAATCAAAGAGTCCGTTGTTCGACTGATAACCACTCATTACATTGGCCCTCATCTCGCCCATCGGCAATACTGGTGCACTATTGAACACTATAACACCAGCCAAAGCATCAGAGCCATACATCAAGCTTGCAGGACCTTTGAGAATCTCTACCGAATGAACAGAAGCTGCATCTATCTCAACTCCATGCTCATCGCCCCATTGCTGACCTTCTTGACGAATACCGTCATTTACCACAACCACACGATTATAACCCATTCCTCGTATCACAGGTTTGGAAATACCGCTACCAGTGGTTATCTGCGACACTCCCGGTTGACGGCTTATGGCATCAATGATATTTGTGGAAGATTGGGATTCAAGTTGTTTTGGCGACACAACACTTATAGGCGAAGCCGATGTTACAAGCTTTTGTTGCCCTGTTAGTCCGGTTACCACAACCTCATTTAGCTTTACATTAGTTTCAGTCAATGGCTGATGATGTGTTGAATCAGCTTCTTCTGTCATAGCCATAGAGGGGACTGTTGCCGACGAGCATACGCCCATCAGTAACAATGATTTATATATTGTCTTCATTTATTTTATTCTTATTGTTGGAGTTTCTTTGGAAAATAATCCAAGGGTTACAACAATAACGTCGCAACCACTATTTAATATGTATTTACCAACAATAAGGCGGTGCTCTCGTGCTTCTGACGCTCACGTTCCTCAGCCTTACCTTTGGGCAATGCACAAGAACTGTGAGCCTCTTCACAACAGCGACAGTTACCAACATAGCCACTATTGGCACAAGATATGATGTGCTCTGAAACTGACAGAGCACACAATCGTGCGTAAGAGTTTGGCTTGAGGCAATATGTCCGCTGTGATGCACATGATGCAGACAATCCTGACAACAAGACACAACAGCATATTCCTCCACCTTATTATTATGATGGTGGAAGCTTACCATCACCAACATTGGCAAGTACACCAATATCAGCAACCATGCAAAGCGAACGTGTCTTCTGTTTGTCATTTCAAGTGCAAAGTTATTATTTTTACTCCCAATACCAATATTTTCCGTGTTAAATAATAAATACATTCATTAAACATGACAATTTAACACACTTATCTGACAAATTTGGCTAAAATGTCAACTTGGCATTGTCTAAATGCGGTTGGCACATTAGTTGAATAATAACATAATGAAAGCCGAAGCCAATAGAGGCAAGCGGCAAGAACAAGATTATTAACAAAACAGAAATCCCCGATGGAACCTCAGGGCGAAGAGAGGACGAGAAAAATAAAAATGGAGGTATTTCATTATGTTGTTAGTTCGCAGAAATAATTATTCAAATTGGTTGAACGATTGGTTTGACAACAGTTTCTTCAACACTGAGGAAGTTCCGCAGACACGCACTACGGCTCCTGCTATCAACGTCAAGGAGACAAGTGAGGAATATATAATGGAGGTTGCTGTGCCTGGACTTAAGAAGGAATGGGTACGCATCAACGTCACAAATGAGGGTCTGCTTCACATGGCTATCGAGAACAAGATGGAACACAAGGAAGAAAACAAGGAGTGTAGTTGCAACAAAGAGAGGCATGAACGCTACTTGCGCCATGAGTTCTATTATGGCAACTACGAGCAGAGCTATACTCTTCCGGATGATGTAGAACGCGACAATATATCAGCAAGCGTTGCCGACGGCATCCTTACCATTGTGATTCCTAAGACAACACCCGAGAAGGAAGCAAAGGTAATGAAGAACATTGAAGTGAAATAACGTTTCTATTATAGATAAAAAGAGAGTGTGCCATACTTTTGACACACTCTCTTTTTTTATTTTCTATATCCCCTAAGTCCATACCACAACAGCACAAACTCGCATACAAGAGCTATTGTCCACGTGAATTGCCATGAGCCAATCCAGTCGGCCAACATTCCCTGAAGCACTGGGAATACAGCTCCACCGAACACTCCCATCATAAACACTCCAGAGGCACGCGAGGTATATTCTCCAAGTCCATCAACGGCAAGAGTGAACACACAACTCCACATAACAGAGTGGAAAAGACCTACAGCCGCCAAGAGCCAGAGGTTCTCGGTTAGCATAGCAGCAATCATGAGTGCAATTGCTCCAAGACTAACAGTTATGAGCATAGGACGCGGCTTAACGTTTTTCATTGACGCCGACACCATACGTCCAATAAGGAAACCTCCCCAATAGATTGTGGCAAGCAATGCTGGCGACAAAGATGCACCAACAGAAGCAAGTTCCATTGCGTGAAGGTTTATGTTGTTGCCGATGCTCACCTCCGTACCTACGTAGAAAAATATTGTTATAACTCCATATTTCAGATTGCGGAACGACCATACGCTTCTTGTGTTTACTGCAGAAGATGCAGAAGAGGTTGCATCTGACGATGAAGAGCGTATGCCCTCGATGTCGGGCAAGGCAAGTCGGCGCGTGGTCAATGTGGTGACTACAATACAGATAGTCATGAGTATAAAAGGCAGGGTGAGTTGCGATGCTGTGACGCTATTGAGAGGAACTCCTGCGAACATAATGCCTGTGACAAAGAGTGGTGCTATGGTTGTGCCAAACGAGTTGACGGCACATGTGAAGTTCATCCTTTGCACCGCACTTGTACCTGGCAACGGATAGGCAGCGATATATGGATTGATGACCACCTGGAGCATGGCTGCAGCAGTTCCCATAAGAAACGAACCCATGAGAAACACGAAGTAGCCAAACGGCACGAAGTCGCCATTGACAACAACACCTGCATCGCCAGCATACTCAGCACAAAAAGCAGAGGCTGTATAGAACACTAAGCCTTCGACCATGACTATCAGCGAGCGTATCAACGTGCGCTTGTAGCCAATGAGATTGAGCATTCGTCCAGTGCGCGAACTGTTGAGCAGATAGCCAAGGAAGAAAGCGAAGGATATGAGTGTGGTCAATGAGTTGCGCATGGCTGTGGCTTCGGAGAGGAACGCTATTTTGAGCGGTCCTTGACACTGACCGTTGACTGTTGTAAGGAATCCTACAATAAAATATATAAATGTGAGCAGCAGGAATGGTCCTGCGGTCTTTAGGCTTAGGGTTTTCATATTGATGTTAGGTTTTTTTATTAAAGTTGAGAGTTGAAAGTTGAAAATT
>ERZ870052.8-NODE-8-length-60216-cov-20.431450_pt1 | contig 60216 bp, 70 predicted proteins | sample MGYA00520889_ERZ870052 | MGnify/ENA primary metagenome ERZ870052 (study PRJEB32232, sample SAMN07284988) | human gut metagenome | biome: human-associated habitat; material: feces | host: Homo sapiens | place: Tanzania | collected 2014-08-14 ...
GCTTGGTAAAAAAGAGGAGGCTTAATCATGGCAGATCAGAAATCAGAAATCCGTTATTTGACCGCTCCTTCTATCGACACAAAGAAGAAGAAGTATTGCCGTTTCAAGAAGAGCGGTATTAAGTACATCGACTATAAGGACCCAGAGTTCTTGAAGAAGTTCTTGAACGAGCAGGGTAAGATCCTTCCACGTCGTATCACAGGTACATCTTTGAAGTATCAGCGCCGCGTGGCACAGGCTGTTAAGCGTGCTCGCCAGATCGCTTTGCTTCCTTACGTAACCGATTTGATGAAGTAATTTAAGGAGGAGAAGAAGAATGGAAATTATTTTGAAGCAAGATATTATCGGTCTTGGATACAAGAACGATATCGTAAATGTAAAGAGTGGTTATGGTCGTAACTTCCTTATCCCTACAGGTAAGGCTGTTATTGCTTCTCCATCTGCTAAGAAGCAGTTGGCTGAGGATTTGAAGCAGCAGGCTCACAAGCTTGAGGCTATCAAGGCTGAGGCTGTTAAGAAGGGCGAGGCTCTCAATGGCATCGTTCTTACTATCGCTGCTAAGGTTAGTGCTACAGGTCAGCTCTACGGTTCAGTTAACGCTGCTACTGTTGCTGAGGAACTCGCTAAGAAGGGCATCGAGGTTGATCGCAAGATCATCACTATGAAGGATGCTAAGAAGGTAGGCGAGTACGAGGCTACTGTACACTATCACAAGGAGGTTGAGGTTAAGGTTCCAGTTAACGTTGTTGCTGAGAACGCTCCTGTTGCAGCTCCTGCTGCTGAGGAGGTTGCAGCTGAGGCTGTAGCTGAGGAAGAGGCTCCAGCAGCTGAGTAATCCTCAAAAAAATAATCTCAAATCGACACAAGTACGAAAATTTTCGCACTGTAAAGCAAATTAATATAAAGATCCCTTTTGCCGAAAGGCATTAGGGATTTTTTTATGCCTGTTCCGCATTCAGAATGGAAAGTTTTTACCATTCTTGTAGTAATTTAGAATATATAACTTTATTTTTTAATATTCTCTGCTGATTCTCAGAATTTTATTGTACCTTTGCAGTCGAATTCAGAGAATTCATATTTATTACAGAATATTATTTATAAACTAAAAAATATAAGGATAAAATGAAAGCATTTGTTTTCCCTGGACAGGGTTCTCAGTTCGTAGGTATGGGTAAGGACCTCTACGATAACAACGCATTGGCAAAAGAACTTTTCGATAAGGCCGACGAGATTCTCGGTTTCAAGATTACTGATATCATGTTCGCCGGTACCGACGATCAGTTGAAGGAAACTAAGGTTACCCAGCCTGCTGTATTCCTCCATTCTGTTATCTCTGCTCTTTGCCTGGGTGAGGAGTTCAAGCCAGCTATGGTTGCTGGTCACTCTCTCGGTGAGTTCTCTGCATTGGTTGCTGCCGGTGCTATGGCTTTCGAGGATGGTTTGAAACTTGTTGCTGCCCGTGCCAACGCTATGCAGAAGGCTTGCGAGGCTAACCCTGGTACCATGGCTGCCATCATCGGTTTGCCAGATGAGAAGGTTGAGGAAATCTGCGCTGAGGTAAGCACAGAAGGCAACGTGGTGGTTGCTGCTAACTACAACTGCCCTGGTCAGCTCGTTATCTCTGGTAACGTGGATGCTATCAATGCTGCTTGCGAGAAATTGAAGGCTGCCGGTGCTAAGCGTGCATTGCCTTTGAAGGTTGGTGGTGCTTTCCACTCTCCATTGATGCAGCCAGCTAAGGATGAACTTCAGGCTGCTATCGAGAAGACTACATTCTCAGCTCCTAAGTGCCCGGTTTACCAGAATGTAGACGGTAAGCCTCATACTGATCCAGCTGAGATTCAGCAAAACCTCATCGCACAGCTTACAAGCTCTGTACGTTGGACTTCATCTGTACAGGCTATGATTGCTGATGGTGCTGATGACTTCACAGAGTGTGGTCCTGGCAAGGCATTGCAGGGTATGATTGGCCGCATCGACAAGAATGTTGCCGCTCACGGTATTGCTTAATCAACAATAACACTGTTCAACGTTTTATCTTTTCAGCAAAGGCGTTGTTGGAAAGGTAAAACGTTTCATTTTTTTAGTAAAGCCGCTAAATGAAGGAAAAAGTTATTATATACCAGGTTCTCCCACGACTCTTCGGAAACCAGAATACAACCTGTAAGGAAAATGGTACCATCGAAGAGAATGGTTGCGGAAAGCTGAATAATTTCTCTGATGAAGTTCTGGCACGCATCCACGATATGGGATTTACACATATTTGGTATACGGGTGTGATTCGTCATGCCACTCAGACAAACTACTCTTCTTATGGAATTCCTACTCAGCATGCAGAGGTAGTGAAGGGAAAAGCAGGTTCGCCATATGCTATTACCGACTACTATGACATCGATCCAGACTTGGCTGTGAATGTCTGTATGCGAATGAAAGAGTGGGAGCAGCTGATAGAGCGTACTCACAAGGCAGGTATGAAAGTAATCATGGATTTCGTTCCGAACCATGTAGCCCGAGAGTATCATTCCATTTGCAAACCAACAGGTGTACGGGATTTGGGAGAAGATGATGATCCGAACATGCACTTCTCTACCAGGAATAATTTCTATTATGCATGGGGCGATTTGGATTTGAATGAAATCCGTCAATCCAAACCAGAGTTCAAGGCTTTTTCTGCGAAAGATGCCAAGATTTATGAACCTTATACCGAGAGCCCAGCCAGAGCTACAGGAAACGACCGGTTTGATAACCATCCTGGCTGTAACGACTGGTATGAGACCGTGAAACTCAATTACGGTGTAGATTACTGTGATGCAGGGGGCAGAAGCTATCATTATGAACCAGTGCCAAACACATGGGGCAAGATGACAGATATCCTCCTCTTCTGGGCAAGCAAGGGTGTAGATGGCTTCCGCTGTGATATGGCAGAAATGGTGCCAACGGCATTCTGGTCATACGCTACAGGAATATTGAAGGCGAAGTATCCTCACATCGTGGTTATCGGTGAGGTTTACGATCCTAACCAGTACCGCAACTATGTAAAGGCTGGTTTCGATTATCTTTATGACAAAGTAGGAATGTATGATTGCCTGCGTGGCGTGGTTCGTGGTGAGCGTCCGGCAGCCAGTATCACTCACGAGTGGCAGGTAGTGGATGATATCCGCGACCACATGCTCTATTTTCTTGAGAATCATGATGAGCAGCGCATCGCCAGCGATTTCTTCTGTGGCTCAGCCATGAAGGCGATTCCTGCTGCAGCCATGAGTCTCTTCTTCCAGAAGAATCCTTTCATGCTTTACAGCGGTCAGGAATTCGGCGAGAAGGGAATGGATAAGGAAGGATTCAGCGGCACGGATGGCCGTACCACGATATTCGACTATTGGAGTCCTGAAACTCTGACACATGCCTATCAGGATTCATCTGACTCGGCATTGAGTCAGGAGCAGAAATATCTGGCAGCCACTTATCGCCAGCTTCTTCGCTTCGCCAATGAAGAAAAAGCCATCCGCGAGGGTGAGACCTTCGATTTGATGTATGTGAATCCGGGTTCTGAGAATTTCGATCCCCGTACCAATTTCGCCTTCCTTCGCAAGAAGGATGATGAAGTCATGCTGATAGTGCTCAATTTTGCTCAGGAGGCGCGTCAGCTGCAGGTTTGCATCCCTGGTCATGCTTTCGATTTCTTCCATATTGCTGAAGAGGAGGTGCTTGTAACAGAACTGTTCTCGGGTGGTAAGAAGAAGGTTGAGTTGAAGAAGGATGGCGTATTCCCGATATCAATGGATGCTAACGGAGTAAGAATCTATAAATTCAATGTCAAGATGGAGGAAAGTGATATCATATTGAATGAGCATCATAAGGAGGAATTCCCTCCTGCTCATACGGCTGAGCATCTGCTCAACCAGTTGATGGTTCGCATGTTTGGCTGTGAGCGCAGCCGCAATGCACATATTGAGCGCAAGAAGAGTAAGATGACCTTCGTAGTCGATCACAAGCCTACCCGCCAGGAGGAGAAGGAGATTGAGACGGAGATGAATCGCCTGATTGAGCTTGATATGCCTGTGACTTACGAGTTTGTGGATCGAGACCACATTCCTGCAGAGGTGAAGCTTGATCGTCTGCCGGATGATGCCAGCGAGATGCTGCGTCTGGTTCGCATCGGCGATTACGATATCTGTCCATGCATTGGCAAGCACGTTCGCTCAACGGCTCAGATAGGCAAGTTTGTATTGCTCGGTACGAATTGGGATGAGCACGCTCACTCATTGCGTATCCGCTTCAAGATTGTTCAGTAACACTCCCAGAATTGTTCAGTAACATCCTCTGGATTGTTCTGAAACATCCCCATAAAAGGCGTATGGTTGTTTTCGGGCAACTGTATGCCTTTTCTTTTGTCTTTCCTGCTCCCTTTGTTCTTCTGCCTGCTCTTCTTTTTTAGCTTTCCTCTCCTGATGACTGATGACGGGTGCAAAGATACGTCAAAATTTCGATACCGCCAAAAACACCTGCAGAGTTGTGTTAAACGCCGTTAACACTTTGGGAGAGCTTGGTTAAAGAACTCAACTCATAGCTTTCGGCACAGGAAAACATAGTTTCTCGGGTAAGAACTCATATAGCTTGTAATGTCAGCTCATCGTGTATGGCTGAACTCGTCTTTGTCTTGCATGGAAATCAGTAATCACTTTGCAGAAAAATAGCAGACAAGTTGATGGGGTTCATAAAATGAAGGTCACCACACTAGTTTCCTCCTGCCATTTTCCAGAAGAAAACTAGAAAGATAGAAAAGAATCTCCTCAGTCTCTTTTCTTTTTATTATTTTTGCAATCATAAATATCAGTATGTTGAAGATAAAAGCTGATATAAGGGTTAAATATCATTATAATGATAGATAAATAAAAGAGTGATTATGGCAGATTGATGCAACAGGGGCGGTAACTCGATTTTTTAGATAGTTACCGCCCCGTTTCAAGCATATTTTGTTCTATTTTATAGTCGCTGAACTTAGATAATCACCGCCGTTCCACTGCACGTTACCATCAGCATGGAGCCGCTTTTTCCTACGGTCTCGTAATCCAGGTCGATGCCTACGATGGCGTTGCAGCCCAGGGATGCGGCACGGTCGGCCATCTCTCTGAGGGCTGTATCCTTGGCTTCGCGGAGGGTGCTTTCGTAAGAACCGCTTCTGCCGCCGATTACATCACGAACACTGGCAAAGAAATCCTTCACAAAGTTGGTACCGATGATGGTTTCGCCAGTCACTACGCCACGATATTCACGGATAGGGTGGCCTTCTATGGTTGGGGTTGTACTTAAAATCATAACGTATGCTTTAAATAATTGAAAATCAAAAACTTAATACCACTGCTAATTTCTTGTGCAGTTTTTATTCAGGTTTTTCACGATTTCAGACGTGAAGCCGGATGCGTAGAAGTCACCCGAACCAAGGAGCAGCCAGTATGGGTTGACGTGATAGTCGCGTACCAGGAACTGAACCCAGGATGGACGGAAGCGACCGTAGCACTCGGCAGGCTTGTCTCGAAGGGATATGGTGTTCCAGCGGTTGAGACCGTATCGTTCTGTTATCGTCTTCAGACCTCCTATGCAGCCGTCAGCCTTCAAGCGGTCGAGGGCTGAGAAGAAGCGAACGACTATATCCACGTCAGCGGACATCAGATTTTTTTCTTCCATATTCATTTAACTTTTTGTAGGCACGACTGAAAACGCTTTCCAGCCTTGCCCGATTGTTATTCAATCTTTGCGACCAGTCCTGCAACTGAGCCAGCGAGGGGCGAGAAGCCAGCAGCCCATCCACCTCGGCAGGGGTGAGCACTGGCAAATATTTCTCGTAGGCGAGAAGGTAATCAATTCGGCACATTCGGCATAACTAACATTACAAGGATATATCCGAGAACAGCAGCAAAACCAAAGTATAGATAAATCTTTGCTATTTTCTCGTTTCTCGCTATGATATATTCATCGGCTTCAACCTCAACCCTACGCCTAGACAATTGATGCCCATCGTATCTTTCCCCTCTCTTGTAGCGACCATCAGCAACATAGACAGCTCGCGATTCATATTGCCATCCATAGGCAGTATATTTTCTTTTCAGCTTTCTGTAGCCAACAATCAGCAGAATAACTCCACCGATGATACTAAACAAAAAACCAACGAAACCCCAAATCCAAGCAACGCAAACGGAAGGAACTATCGGCTGGATTCCTTCATCCTCGACCTGCCCAACGCTGGAAACACGCCCAGCACCACCTGCGGAAACATTGCGATGTGGTATTGAATGTGCATCGCCATATATTTGGTTGCTGACAACACGACCAGCATCCCTTCCTACCTGATTAACAGCAGAGCGAACGAAACCCTTTGCCAGTCCACTAATAAAACTTCCCATACGCTATTTATTTAAATGATTAATATTTCTATCGTAGAACTCATTCCAAGCCTTTTTCTTGATGAAGACGAAGAAAAGCAGCAGCCCTAGAGCGACCATCAGCAGGTGCAGCGGCTGGCGCAAGACTCCGAACCCGAAGGAACGCTGGAAGTCGATGCAGAACGAAATCAGCACTCCGTATGTAGCGAACGCTCGATGCACCCAGCAGAAGCCATAGGCTAGGCTGACGATGATCCAGGCAATGAAGCCGAAGAGCGAGCAGTCGAATATCCACTCCGTGAGTTTTACCCGAATGCCGAACGAGAGCAGAGTGCAGTGAACCAGCATCACAAACGCACCCACTGGAGGGATAATGCCTATTATCAACCTGCTGGCTTTCCATAGCCAGCTTTTACCGAGAGCGGCAAGAAGAACCTTCTCCTTCCGTTCTATGAGATCCTCACCTTTCATCGTTACTTAGAATTTTAGTTGATATTGTACCTGGAGCGAGAACTAAAGTTCACGCAGCCATTTCTGACCCGATTTAGTCTTAGACCAAATTACGAGACTTGTGCCGATAACCGCACCGATGAACATAAATAAAGTTGCTAGTTCCATATTCTAAACATTTAAATTGTTATACTTCATTACGTTATTAGCGAAATAAGCGAAGGCGCACGATGCTATGACACCGAAGACGATGAAAAGGACATTATACAATCCTATTTCATCGCCAGTAATCAATGGAGAGAAACCACCGATACCCGTTCCGCTTATAAACAGATTGGAGACACCATACAGATACGTTGCAAGCAGCGTCCTGCGGTCGTGCTCTTTAATTAACTTACTAACCATACTTTTTCCTTTTGCAAAGTTACTAAATTATTTCTGCCCGACAATGGCAAGCAGCGTTTTTACTTGATTCTGCAGGAACTCATTCTGTTCTCGCAGCAGCTTGTTTTCAGCAGCCAAGGCAGCATCACTACCTATTGACTGGGAAACGTTGGAGCTGTTCGAACCATTGACATTTGAACCGAAAACAGCCTCTTCCATCTCGGCAGGGAGGGGAGGGGCGCATTTGTCGATGATTTCCTTTATCTTTTGAAAGAAATCTATCTTTATAGACTTGCGATTAAACTTCGCATTCAAGTTCTGCGGACTTGTTCCTAACTCCTCCGCAACAGCAGCAACGGACATTCCCGAGCGCTTTATATATTGTTTAAGTTCTTCTCCGTTCATATTAAAACAAAATTAAATAAAATTAAATTAATATTAAAACCTACATCAAATGTTTTGTAATCTAAAATATTTGTTTTATTTTTGCAAACGATTTCAGAAGTGAGTTTAAAAACTCTTTTGCAAAGATAAATAAAATAATTTAAAACGCAATAAAAAAATGGGAGAAAATTTCAATTATGATTTTCGAACACCGCTGCAGAAGCAGCAGGACGAACGAAAGAAGAACATCATTGCGATGTTTGCAGATTTCCGGGCAAAGGCACCTGCCGAGACTTCGGACAGCAGAATAATGCTTGCAGTATCGCAGCACGTAGGCTGCACCCAGCAGAACGTGCGTGTCATCCTCATCAAGGCTGGATTGATAACACCCAAGAAGAGACGTGCAGCCGTGCGCAAGTAATCAAGTCGAACCAATTAACATTCAGAGCGTATGAAGAAGTTTATCGAGATTGTGACAAGTGACGAAGTATTATCCCTGGCAGTTGCCATCGTATTAGTAACTTTAATTTTTTGGAGGGCTTAGTATGACGAACGTAGAACCAAAGGTAGCTGACGCAGGCAGATACACAATGACTGAGACCTGCAAGGTATTGGGCATCCATCGCAACACCCTGCGCAGATGGGTGCAGGCTGGAAAGATGAAGGTCAAGTTCCGCAGAATCGACAACCGCAAGGTTATCGAGGGCGCAGAAATCAAGAGAGCGTGGAGGGTTGCCCTATGAGCAAGTTATCAATCAATATGCGCAGGATGATCGTGAAGTACACAGACATCTGCTGGCTTATCACTAACTGGAAAGCGAACCGCAAGACCAGAAAGTGCTGCGAATTGAACAACAAGTGCTATCTGGAGGCAGAGCGAAGAATCCAGTACAGAGAGTTTCAAGGCAACCTATGCGTGGCACTGGACAATATACCGCTCATACCACTGGACGGAATTGGCGGCAACGAGGTATTGAAGTCGTGCCGTGAGACCTTCCAAAGTTACATATTCAATCAGCGAGGAGGTAACGAATGAAGAAGATTATCGAAGAGTGCAGGAAGAAGATGTACGAAGCCATCTGGCAGGAGATAGACCGAGACCCACAGCGACCAGCTGTTGCAAGGGTGGACGTAAAGACCAAGGCAGGAGACATCTGCGTATGGTGCGACAGCGTGGGAAACATTGCGGTGGTGACGCACAAGAGCAGCAACAATGAAAGCGAGCGGCTGGAGGAAGCAATCGAGGGCTGCGTCAGCTATAAAGACGTAATGGACGACTGGCTGGAGGAGAACAGCCAGTATGCAGACCAAGACCCGATGGACGCTTTCAGCGAAAGCAGGCTCGACATTCTTATGGCTCAACTGGTTTAGGCTTCATAGATGATATGATAGTTATAACGGTTATTTGAAACTAAAATCCCCACAGCGGTGGGCAGGGCGCACGCAAAGAATCATACAAGTTAGAACGGTTAATGTTTTTTCGTTGTTAGTGTTTATTACAAGATATGCGGAAATTTGACAGCGTGCGCCCTACAACGGAAGGGCATCCCTCGGCAGCTGGCAGGGGGGTAAGTTTTGGCAGTCAACTGGGGTTCGAATCCCCAGCCTTCCACTAGAGTTAATTAAAAGATATGTTGAACTATAAATTGAACGAATTATGGATAATGAGATTATTCAAGTAAGCGGTGGCGAAATGCTGGAAGCCATCAACCGCTCGGAGATTGACGGACAGATTGCCACAGCTCACAAGTTCCCGAGAGACATTGCACAGTGCAAGCAGAATATGGTAGCACTGGCAGCGATGGACGATGATGTGGCATACAACTGCTTCTATCACTTGGAGCGCAAGGGCAAGGACGGACAGATTTCCATCATCGAGGGTCCAAGCGTGAGATTCACGGAAATCATTTCTGCCTGCTGGAAGAACCTCCGCATCGCAGGTCGCATCATCGCCAACGATGGAAAGACCATCACGGCACAAGGCATCTGCCACGACCTCGAGAGCAATGTTGCCTACTCCGTGGAAGTGAAGCGCAGCATTCTGACCTCTAAGGGCTACACCTTCTCGCAGGATATGCAGGTTGTAGTCGGCAATGCAGCGGTGGCGATCGCACAGCGTAACGCAATCTGCAAGGTCGTTCCGCAGGTACTGATTTCAAGTGTAGTAAAGGAGGTGCAGGCAAAGGCACTTGAGCACATCAAGCAGACTGGCGTGCAGAGCCAGTGGAAGAGCTGCGTTGCCTGCTTCCAAGCCTACCAGGTAACAGACCTTATGCTGCTGGAATACCTGGGCAAGAAATCAGCCGAGGAAGTCACGGCAGAGGACATTCAGAAGATGGGCGGTGTGTACAATGCCATCAAGGAAGGCACGTCCACCGTAGAGGAGACCTTCAAGAAGCCGAAGCAGCAGGAAGCCATCGCACAGCAGGCGCAGGCAGCAGCCGATGATGCCAAGACCAAGGCACAGCAGGCAATGAACCGCAGCCAGGGCAAGACTGGCACGGCAGCGAAGAAATAAGCAATTTATAAACATTCAGTAAATCATCAGACAATGAAGCAGATTATCAAGTACAAAAGCAGAGAGGAGTGGTTGCAGAACCGCTCGAATGGAATAGGTGCATCAGAGGCAGGCACGGTGCTGGGACTGAACCCGTGGGAGACACCATACCAGTTGTGGAGACGCAAGAAGGGCATCGACCCACCAAAGGTTGAGAACTTTGCGATGGTTGCAGGACACCTGCTGGAGGATGCAGTGGCGCAGTTCTTCCAGCGAGAGAGCCACTGCCACATCATCAAGGCGAGCACTGACGACTACACCATCACGAACACCGATGCACCATATCTGCGTGTATCTCCTGACCGCACCTTCTGGAGAGTTGGGGCAACGCACAACGAAGCGAGCAAGAGCATCCTCGAGTGCAAGACCACGCAGATGCAGATAGACACAGACGACCTTCCGAAGCATTGGTTCTGCCAGCTTCAGATGAACCTCGGAGTGGGCGAATACAAGGACGGAGCACTTGCCTGGCTGACAGCAGGCAGGGAGTTCGGCTACCGTGATATCGACTTCGACCCCGAATTTTACAGATGGATGAGGGACGAGATTACCAAGTTTTGGCTTGACTACATCGTGGGCAACCAAGAGCCACCAGCCTACAGCGCACAAGACGTTCTTCTGAAGTCTCCACTGCACAAGGCAGGAAAGGAGATTGAAGCCACAGCCGAAGTCGGGGATATGCTCATCGAGCTGAAGGACATCAAGGAGAAGGGCAAGGCACTGGAGAACCGACAGAAGGAAATCGAGGACAACTTGAAGCTGTTCTTTGGGGACGCTGAGAGCATCGTGGACGGAAACGGCAAGACGCTGGCAACGTGGAAAGCACCGAAGGCGAGCGAGAAGTTCGATGCCAAGGCTTTTCAGACAGACCATCCCGAGGAATGCGCTGCCTACATCAAGCAGGTGCAGGGAGCACGAAGATTACTCATCAAGTAAAGGCAGGGCTTATGGCTAGCGTTCCAATATCAAAAACCGACCTAAGGAATATAATTTCCCAACTGGAGAATTATATTTCCCTAGGTGGGAAAGTGACAGCACCGACCGACACAAGCCAGCGGAATAAAATCCGTATGGCTACCGTGCTCAAACGGAAGCTGGAAAAGAAACTATCATATCAGAAAAAATTATGAACGATTCATTTATACTATACACTTCAGACTATCAGCTAATCGAGGGGCTTACGGATGAGCAACTCGGGCAACTGACTCGGGCACTCTTCATCTACGCAAGGGATGGCGAGGTAATCAACCTAGAACCAGTGGTGCGTATGGCTTTCGTTTTTATCAAAGACAAGATAGACCGAAATCAAGCCAAGTATCAGAAGAAATGCGAACGGTTGCGAGCCAACGCACAAAAGCGTTGGGGGATGCAAAAGGATGCAAACGATACAGAAGCATGCAACCCTACACAAAAGCATACAAAAGAATACAAAAGAATGCAATTGCATACAAATGGATGCTTAAGTGAAAGTGATAGTGAAAGTGATAGTGAAAGTGATAGTGAAAGTGATAGTGAAAGTGATAGTGAAAGTGATGTTTCTAACGAAACAGATATATTAGAACCTTCTAAAGAAGGTATTCTGAGTGCATCGGTCAAGACCGAAGCACCTGCTGGCGGCAAGGTTTCGAAATCTCAGAAAATCGACTACGCAGGCATCAAGGAATACTGGAACCGCAAGCATTATGAGACGAAGAGCGTGATGCCACCTATTACGCTTATGACCGAGAACCGCAAGGTAATGGTCAAGGCAAGGCTACGCCAGTGTAAGGGAGACGTGAAAATTCTGTACCGGGCAATTGACATCGCGATGGCTTCTGACTTTATGAACGGAAACAACAAGAAGGGATGGGTTAGCAAGTTTGACTGGATATTCGGCAATGAGCAGAACTTCGCCAAGGTGCTGGAGGGAAACTTCAACAACACCGAGCCAGCCGCAAGCCAGCAGCCGCAATCGGCAGAAGCCAGGGCGCAGGATCCAGCGGCAACGGCAAGACCGAGCATCGGGGAACGCTACGAGCTAGCCAAGCACCGACAGCCAGAATCCCAGCAGAGCAAGGACAACAAGTTCCTATGGGTAATCCAGCAGAACCTTGCCGACTTGAAGAAGAACCCAAGAAACAAGCCTGCCAGGGATTCGCTGGCGAGATTCTACGAAAAGGGAGTTCTGCAGCGGCTGGGCATCGACTGGAAGCCCGAAAAATAACGAATGAGGGCAAAATAAGCCGCTCTGAACCGTTTTCTCGGTTCGGACGGTAAATTATAAGGCAAACAGATTTTAAACGCTTAAAACGAAAGAATTATGGCAGAACAGAAAAAAGTAATTGTAATTAATAAACCGGAAGAATTGGAAGATAGAGAATTCGAAGAAGGTTCTCTGCTGAAAGTAGAAGGCAAGGTTCTCGAGGTGGTAGAATCTCCCATCGCTTCCGGGTGCAAAGGGTGTGCGTTCGATACCGAGATGATGGGAGAGTATTGCGGATGTGCAGTATGCTCAAAAAGTTTCTTTAAAGAGATTAAGAATAATGAATGATTTGTTTTTCCACGAATGCAGAGCCGCTGGGCTTGTTTTCAAGACATCAGACGACAGGTTCAAATGGCTGACCGATAACGGCTACGACATCAAGAAGCCGGTCGCAGAGTATGAAGGCTTCAAGTACACCATCAAGGATTTCTGCATCAATCCGCACGTAATCGAGTATTCCGTAGAGGGAGCAGACAACTGGGGATGGAAGGTAATGACCGCCAACACCCAGTTCGGCTGGATATGGGGGTACAGCATTCAGAACGGAAAGACCGGGTACGATAGCCCTGCTGGCTACCCGAGCCGATTTGATACCCTCAATATCTTCTACGGTAATGAGGAAGAAGCGGTGCAGGATGCGCTGACCTACATCATCGGATACCTTTCGAAGAAGGCTGGAACCAAGAACATCAACCTTCTCATCTGGGCAGCCAAGAAGAAGAGGGCAGACATCGTTCATCCACAGATGGAACTTTTCAAATAGTTGAATCTATGAACAGAGTTGATAATATCATACTTGTCCGTGAGTGCGGTCTTCATCATCTGTCAGTTGACGACAGAGACATCTGGCTGGCAGATGATGAAATCAAGGCGCTGGAATGTATCCTGAAGGATTACAATGCGGACACGAACAATTTTAAACGTAGTTGAAAATGAAGAAGATAGAAATCATCACGGACAGCCACCGCCACCACGTATACGTTGGCAACACCGACTTCTGGCTCGACACCCTGGAGCTGGTGGAACTTTACAAGAAACTGGGACACGTCAAGTTGTAAACAGAAAAGAAACAAGAGTAACAAACAATAAAAAACATTCAGATTATGGAACAGAAAGATTTTGATATTTACGAGATTTTGAAGGGTGTGCCTGTTGGCACTAAGTTATATACGCCAATGTGCGGAAAGGTTGGATTCGCTTATCTTGCAACCAACAAGGAAGCAGGGGAAGTAATCTGGACTTCGGACAAGAACGGAGAGTACACCTTCAACAAGAACGGCAGATGGATTGAGGGAGGCGAAGTAATGCTTTTCCCATCCGATAAAATGAGAGACTGGAGCAAGTTTGCCTGGAAGAAGGGAGACGTGCTTGTTACCGAAGATGGTAATGCGCATATTATCTTCGAGAAGTTTACGGATGATACTTACACAATTTTTGCTGGTAAGTATTATTATTGCAAAAATGGCAAGAAAGGATATACTTACCTCAGAGAATGTGATAACGCCATAACAGAAGAATTCACTCTAGAAACAGAGGATGCAGCCAAGACCTTCATCGGATTCATCGAGAAGCGATTAGGCGGAAAGCTGAACCGTGAGACCCTGGAGATTGAGAAGCCAGCGAAGCCAGTGTTTGAGTTGGGAAACCTCTACGTTTTCAACGAGCAAGACGAGGACGGAGAGCTGACAATCATCGGCAAGCTCATCGGCAAGAACGAGAGCTATGACACTTTATCATTCGGCAACCAGTACGAAATCGAGACCGAGAAGTTCGTGACCGACCAAGCCTTCGACCTGCGTATCAGCGTACACGAGGAACTGCGAGAGGCAACAGAGGACGAAGCCGTCACGTTCCAGGAGGCTTGCACCCTATGGGAGAAGAGCAAGGAAAAGAAGCGCAAGGAGCTGACACCATTCAAGCCTTTCGACAATGTGCTCGTGAGTAATGGAGAGGGATACAAGTGGCATCCAGCCTTCTTTGTTAGTGACCGTGGAGAGGGAGCGAATTATAGATATAAAGTCTTTTCTATCCAAAACGGAAGAGTAGCAGACTTCTCCATCTGCATCCCATACGAGGGCAATGAGCACCTTGCCTTCACGTCAGACCCATTCTAGAAAGCCTATGGCGAGCGAACTATGTAAGGCTTGCGAGGAAGGGCGGAACTGCATCAACGGCAGGTACTGCCCAACTCGCAGGCGATATGTTGAACACCAAGACATCAAGGAATGCAATGGGAAGAAAGAAGCAATTCACTGACGAGGAACTGAAAGAGCATAATCGTGAGAGAGCACGCAGATACTACGTCCTGCACCGTGAAGAAATGATGAGGAGAAACCGGGAATGGAGAAGGGCGAACCCCGACAGAATCAGAGAGTACGGAAAAAGGCAGCGTATAAGGCGCAACGTCTCTCAGTACAACTCGGAGTATTACCGCAAGAACCGACAGAGATTGATTGAGCTTGCGAGCGACTGGAGAAAGGCGAACCCCGAAAAGGTCAAGGGCTACAATGACAAGCAGAAGAAGCAGCGGAGAGTTGAAGCCGAAAGAAAGAAGCTACGGAAGATGAACCCGGAAGCGCAGGCTTCCATATTCAGAGATCCGCAGGCGGCAGAGCACTTCAAGTGGCTTGCAGAGCGTGTAAGGAGAAAGAAGGAGCAATCCTTGTCCCAAGCAGCAAGATAAGTAATACAACCAGCGAATGAATGACCGCAAACGGCAAACAACATCAAGTATAACACATTTGAGACTGTATCTTTGCGCTCAATGTAATCACTTAATAATTTTTTAATCTGACAGCTCGGAAAGACGAGAGTCGTCCGGCATTCATTCCGATAAAAAAGAAAGCGAGGTGGAACATGAAGAAATAACAGAAGACCCCAAGAGGGAGTGCTTGCAGGATAAACTCATTCGGTACAAGATATTCTTTATTTTGCAAATCGCCAGGCACTCCCTCGATTTTTCCGTTTTTCACCATCCCGAACAGTTGTCATTGAGAGAGGGGGACTATAGGGGGTGAGAGTTAGACTATAAGAGACTAACGTGCGCACGGAATTGAAAGGAGAAACAAAATAACATTAAAACAAAAACAAAGCACAAAAGAAAACGAAATGGAAAAAGGAACAGTTATAATCGGAATCGACCCCGATAACCAAGAAAGCGGAGTCGGAGCAGTCTTTGACGATAAGAAGTTTCTCGCCTACAAGATGAACTTCCCTGCATTGATAGATTATCTTAAGGCTATGAATGAAAGTTGCAAGAAGGTCAAGGTCGTTATTGAAGGCGGCTGGCTCAACAAGAGCAACTGGCACGTGCTAGGCAGATTTATGTCGGCAGTCAAGGCAGCAGCCATCGGACGCTCTACCGGGATGAACCATCAGACCGGAATCCTTATCGTAGAGTGCTGCGAGCATTACAATATCCCCTACGAGATAATCAAACCGCTGAAGAAGTGCTGGAAGGGCAAGGACGGAAAAATCACCCAAGACGAAATCGCGTACTTTATGAGTTCAGATGGAAAGATGCCGAGAATGAACCAAGACCAGAGGGATGCACTCCTCCTCGCCTGGGTGTGTGCCGGATACCCGGTCAAGGTCAAGCCAAAGAAGCCGCAGACAACCCTGCAGAAGACCATCGAAGCCTTTGACGGATGGAATGTTGATAAAAGTTAAAAGTGCACGAAGAGCGAACGACTAAAGCAAAAAAGTCGTATCTTTGCGCCAATGTTTACCAAATAAGCAGTTTTTCGAACTTAAAACAAGAAGAATATGAAGACAGAAGAAATCGCACTATCGAGGGTCAGCGAGAACGAAGCGAACCCAAGAGAGATAAGCCAAGCGAACTTTCAGAAGCTGGTGCAGAGCATCATCGTGTTCCCACGAATGCTGACCCTGCGCCCGATTGTTGTTGATGAGACATTCCACGCACTGGGTGGCAATATGAGACTGAAAGCCTTGCAGCACATTGTCACGATGGACGAAGCCAGCATTCAAGTGAAGCTTGATGCAGAGCAGCGTCTATCCGATGAGGAACAAGCCGCATTGATGGAGTACTGGCAGGGATGGCAGCAGCAGCCTACAGTTACCGTGGTGAGCGCATCCGACTTGACGGAAGCCCAAAAGCAGGAGTTTATGATTAAAGACAACCTATCCTTCGGCAACTGGGACTTCAACGACCTGGCGAACCGATGGGACAGTGCACAGCTTCAGAACTGGGGTATGCCAGTATGGAACCCAGCACCAGCGGACGCCAGCAGCACCAGCAAGTGCAAGAAGAAAGACAAGGACGACCAAGAGGGCGACCCATTCGCAGGGGAGCTACCTCCAGAAATCGAAGGGCAGGACTTGGCTCCTGACGATTTGCCAACGATAATGGGCGATGGCGTATTGCCAAGGGAGAACGTAATCATACACTACAAGCCAGCCGATGAGCCATTCCTTGCCAAGCTGCTGGGAGTTGATCATATCGACCGCATCGTCTGGAACTTTGACGAACTGAAACCAAGACAAGAAGAAGGAAAGGAGGAAGACCATGGAGAAGAATAGAATCGAGAACATCAACCTGCACGACCTGGTGGAGAACCAAGACAACCCACGTACCATAGAGCCACAGCAGATGCAGAAGCTCGTTGAGAGCATTCTGACGTTTCCGAAGATGTTGCAGATGAGACCAATCGTCTGCAATGAGAACCGAGTTATTCTCGGAGGTAATATGCGCTTCCGTGCCCTGCTCAACATCGAGCAGATGGAAGACGAAGCAATCAAGGGAGCGATTGAAGCCGTAGCCGTGAAACTGACCGATGGAGAGAAGCAGCAGCTTTGCAGCCATTGGGAGAAGTGGAAGGCAGACCCACAAGTCGAGGTCGTTTTTGCTGATAGCCTATCTGAGGAAGAGACGGACGAGTTCATCATCAAGGATAATGTTTACTTTGGCAGCTGGGACGAAGAGAAGTTGAAGGGAGCGTTTGACGTGGACGATATGCAGCGATGGGGATTGAACCCCTGGGAAATCCAGCAGGAAGCAGCGACCTACGAACCACCATCGGACGAGGAACAGCGCATCATCATCGTATATCGCAGCGAGGACGCACAAGCCGTGGCAGATATGCTGGGACTTGACGCAATCGACAAGCGAAACTTCGATGTGGACGAACTCAAAGAAAAACCCGAATAGTCGGAAATTTCGCGTTTAAGTCGGAGAAACGCTTGAAATGGATAAACTATCCGCTCGGAACAATTCAATCCGGCAGAGACGAAATTTAATAAAAATAACTCGAATATGAGAAAGACTTGTGTTTTTATCATTGGAACCAACGCCAGCGGAAAGAGCACCGTTGCACGAAAGCTAATAGAAAGCTTTGGTGGAATCGAAAGCTATTCGCACGGAATAAGCAGCACCAGGGATGGAGTTGCATTTGCAGGGCGATACGATGTTAAGTACGGAGGTGTTGACAATCTGAACAGTACGACCATACTTCGTGACATCGTGAAGAAGGCACTGGAAAGCACCGACTGCATTATTTGCGAGGGGATGAGACTTAAATGCTGGGGTCCGAACTTGACGCACGCAATGTTCAATGCGGACAGACAGATTGTAATATTCTTATACGCACCACTGGAAGAAATCCAGAAAAGGCTCGCAGAACGGTCGAACGGAACGTTGAGCAAGGATATTATCCGAGGACAGCGGGAATCGGCACACTCGGCAAAGAAATGGCAAACTGCGGGGTGTGACGTTGTAGCGATAGACACCACGAAGCAGACACCCGACCAAATCGCAGACTTTATCATCAACAAAATAAATTCATAAGGATATGGCAGAACATTACGGCAATACGCCAAGAATAACATACGAGTTCCCCGATTGCTCAATGCCGATGGCCTTTGATACTTACAGTAATTGCAGCTTCGGCTGTATGTATTGCTTTGCTCAGAACCAGCGAGGGATTGGCAGCAAGAAGAACGAGTACCTGCACAAGCAGGTTAAGGACGTGAGCGTTGAGCGCATCAAGCGAATGTTCATTGACCCCGACAAGCACGGTGGAGACTTTGCACCATACATCAAGGCTCGCAAGGTCATGCAGTGGGGAAGTATGAGCGACCAGTTCGACAATTTCGAACGGAAGTACGGAACGACACTGGAGCTTTTGCGTTTCTTCAAGGATATAGACTACCCGCTCTGCTTCTCGACCAAGGGAGCATGGTTCACCAAGGATGAGAGATACATGGACTTGATCAGAGGGCAGAAGAACTGGAACTTCAAGTTCTCAATCATCACCAGCGATGCAGAGAAGGCTCGAGTAATAGAGCGAGGGGTGGAAAGCCCACAAGCGAGACTGGAAGCCATCGAGCGCATCGCCAATGCAGGGGCAGGAGGGGCAACGTTGAGACTGAGACCCTTCATCATAGGAGTGAGCACGCCAACGTACCTCGACCTTATCAAGGAAGCATTCAACAGAGGGGCTACCGCTTTGAGCACAGAGTTCTTCTGCCTGGAGACGAGAAGCCCGACATTGAGGGAATTATTGCCAACCATCAGTAAGATGGCAGGTTTCGACATTCTCGCATTCTACAAGAAGTACAGCGTACAGTCCGGCTATCTGAGACTGAACCGCAAGGTTAAAGAGCCGTTCTTCCGGAATATGAAGGAACTGTGCGACCAGCTGGGAATGCGCTTTTACGTATCGGACGCACACTTCAAGGAACTTTGCCACAACGGAAGCTGCTGCGGACTGCCACCAACGTGGAACTACAGCAGGGGGCAGATGTGCGAAGCACTGAACATTTGCAAGCGCAAGGGGTACGTGAGGTGGAGCGACATCAAGCTGGATGCAGAGAACCTTTTGAGGGCGAAACTGGAGAAGGCGATGAACCTGGGAACACGAGAGAAGGCTTCGAAGTATTACACGATGAGCGCAGCCGACTACATGAAGTGGTGCTGGAACAATCCGCAGGCAGCGCACTCGCCATACAAGATGTTCGAAGGGGCAATGGTACCAGCTGACGAACGAGACAGCGAGGGGAACATCGTATACAAGTACAACGGAGCTAAATTTTAAATCAGAATCGTATGCCACAAGGTAATAACAACAAACATCGAGCGCAGAAAATCGACATCGAAAACCGCTTGCAGATTATCGCACCCCTATACCGCAAGGGATGGACGGAGCGAGAAATCACGGCAGAGGTGAGGAAACGGCTCGACAGACCGAAATACAATCAAGCGCACTGCGACATTCAGCGGTTATTGAAGGAGTGGAGGGAAGAGAGACTGACCGACACGGACGAGAAAATAACCAGCGAGGTTTCAAGGTTGAAGCTGGTGATACGTGAAGCCTGGGATGCGTGGGAGAAATCCAAGGAAGACTATCACGGCAAGACACAGACGCAAGTCGGACTGCCAAGCGAGAATCCTGCAACTGGGCAGGTAACGATGGAGACCGTCAAGGCGATAATGTACGATGCTGAGAAGCGAGGACTCGGAGACCCAAGGTATCTTGACATCATTCTAAAAGCTGAGACGCAAATCTGCAAGCTTCTCGGGCTGGATAAGGTCGTGCTCGACCTTAACGCAGGCTTCCAAGGCGGCATCGAGGTGCGCTACATCAACTCGGGGCACGAGTGTGCATCCAGCGAGCAGGAAGTAATCGAGCGTGAAGGTTTGGATAGAAATTGATTTTTACACATAATTTTTTCTAAGTTTTAAGTTTTTAGTTTGTAATGGCACTATTTGACGTTATTGGTGAACTGTATGCCCCGAATGCGGACGTGAAGCCAAGGTTTCTAGTAAACCAGGGAGGTACGTCCTCGGGGAAGACATACACCATTATGCAGCGTCTTATAGTGCTTTCTTTTGAGCACCCGATGGCAATTATCACGGTGTGCGGTCAAGACCTCCCGAACTTGAAGGTGGGAGCGATGCGAGACCTGGACACCATCCTGCACACAAGGGCAGAACTGCTGGACTGGTTCAAGAACAACAAGAGCGACAGCAGCTACCGGGGAAAGAACGGCTCCATCATCGAGTTCAAGAGCTACCAGGATGCGCAGGATGCCAAGAACGGTAAGCGTGACTACCTGTTCGTGAACGAGGCGAACGGTGTGCCCTACGAAGTGTTTTGGCAGCTTGCCATCCGAACCCGAAAGCAGGTGTTCATCGACTACAACCCAAGCGCAAGGTTCTGGGTGCACAACAACATCATCGGAAGGGATGACTGCCGTTTGATACTGAGCGACCACCGAAACAACCGATTCCTGACTGAGCAGGAACACAAGAAAATAGAAGAGATTGACGACCCCGAACTTTGGCGAGTGTACGCTAGAGGACTGACCGGAAAAATAACCGGGCTTATATTCACCAACTGGGGTATCGTTGACAAGCTGCCACCAAGGGAGGAGTGGAAGATGGAGTGCAGGGGTATGGACTTCGGATTCACCAACGATCCAACTGCACTGGAGCACGTTATTCTCGCACACGGTGAGCTTTGGGTGGACGAGGAAATCTACCAGCCCGGACTGACGAACGAAGACATCGCAGACCGATGCAAGGAGCAAGGACTGACGAAACGGGACCTCATCATTGCAGACTCGGCAGAGCCTAAGAGCATTCAGGAGATACACAACCAAGGGCTGTGGATAATAGGCAGCACCAAGGGAGCGGACAGCATCAACAACGGCATCGACATCTTGAAGCGTTTCCGTATCAACGTGACAAGGCGAAGCCACGGCATCACCGAGAACCTACAGCAATACAAGTGGAAGAAGTCAAGGGATGGAGAGACAACGAACCAGCCTATAGACGCATTCAACCACGGCATAGACGCAATACGATACGTAGCCTTGAAGAAGTTATCTGTGGCAAGCCACGGAACGGCTAGGGCGCACGTATTAAGGCAATAACTACGACAAAATTATAAAGCGTATGGATAAGAACACTACATTCAAGTACTGGCTGGCAGTGGCAAGGCACACCAGCTATAAAATCGGCAAGCAGCCACGACCAGCGTTTGTCGGGGAGAAACAAGTGCCCGACAATCTCAACCAGCTATCCATCGGACAGCTAATAGACCTATCCCAGCTATCGGACAGCGAGGAAAGTCTGTATCAGATAGTGACAACCGTCCTCGGTCTGAGCCACAAGGAAGTGGAGCAGGCTAGGGCGGTTGATGTCGTTATGCTCATCGGCTGGGTAACAGCAGAGGTGGAGCGCATCAATAAACTCTTCGAGAGCACCGACACAGCTAAGCCAACGAGACTTGAGAAGGAGGCAGGCATCGACACCCTTCGCTTCGGCTTGTTCGGCATGCTGGACTGGTATGCAGTTAGAGTGGGCATCAGCGACCACGACCAAGTGCTGAAGACACCGTGGCTTCGCATCTACAAGTGTATGGAGATGGACAACAAGAGAAGTCTCTACGAGCGGAACCTTCAGAAGTTGCAGGCGGAGGAAATGAAACGTAAATCCAGATAATTATGGCAACAATCAGAGAAACATTAAAGCAGTTGGCAGCAGACACGCTACCGGACTACACCTACCTTTTCGAGGACTGGGACACAGCGGACACCAAGCTGGAGAAGCTGAGCTACCCGGCAATCGTGTGCATCATCCCAGCCAGCGGCACGACAGAGATACGCAACGGCAGGGTTTACGACACCGTGAACGTTGCCCTGGCTTATCTAGACACCGTACCGAGGGGAGCGGAAGGAGAAGACAACGGAGAGTGCATCGACCGGATGAAGGTGGCAGGGGCAAGGATGATACGAGCCATCAACCAGTCGCACCAGTTTGAACCGCTGGAGGGGCAGCAGTACTACGAGACCATCATCGAGCGTTTGAGCACGATCGTGTCGGGCGTAATGTACTCCCTGCAACTGACGCAGAGCATAGGAGGGTGTGAGGTATGAGCAAGGGAGGTATTCAATTCGACCCCAAGGCGGCATCGCTGATAATGAGGGAGGAAGTGGAGAGAGCACGGCAGCTTATCATCAACCATATCCGCATCAACGGACAGAACGCATCTGGACGAACGATAGCGAGCCTAAAGGTGGAGCAGCCCAGCGAGGATGAGACCATCCTATGGGGACACAAGCCATTCGGAGTGCTGGAGACTGGACGAAGGGCAGGAAAGATACCGTACGGCTTCCGGGGCATCATCCGCCAGTGGATGAAGGACAAGGGACTGCACGGCACACCTATCCCCTACAAGACCCAGCGACCGCACAAGTACACACCGCAGGAGCGTGGCGATATGAGTATGGCAGGGGCAATCGCCCACACCATAGCCAGCAAGGGTTCAAGGCTACACCGCACTGGCGGCAGGGCTGACGTGTACAGCAACGTTGTTCCCGATACGATGAAGCGGTTGGGGCAGAGACTTATTTTCTTAATCCACCAGTCGGTGGAAAGTATCAAACTAAACAATGAGACGGTATGAGACAGACAACGAAAAACGGCATCACGATTAAATATGCGGACGCTGTAGGCTTCGCATTCCTTCCCTGCATCATCAAGGCGAGCGGCTCGGGAGTTGCAAGCATAGAGACAACCATCAGCAGGGAGACCAGGGCGCACACGTACAGCGTGGAAGCGTTTGCAGAGAACTGCATCATGGACTACCGGGAATATGTGCAGGCACTCTTCGATGGCATCAGCTTCGGGAACCTCGACTACACCAGGGAGAACCAGCAGAGCAACCTCGGGGCAGTGTTCAATATTTCCGTGAAGGTTAAGGACAGCGAGGGGAGCGACCTTGCAACATTCAGCTATACGACCTTCTACGTGTGGGGAGCGATGAGGGCAGGCGAGACGTGGAACGGATTCAAGAAGCTTACTTGGTTCACGCATTTCCCATTCTCCTTTGGTCTTTATATCAATGCGGCTTCCCAGATTCTTGTCGGCTACGAGGGAGCACCAAACAAGCTTGTCAAGCCTGGAATCGATGGCATCGTTGACATTAGCGCCAGCGTCCTGCCTAGCAATGCGAGGTACTGGAACATCTACGACTACGATGGAAAGATAGAGCAGGGAACGTTCACGGACGTTTTCGACCTTACATTTGCGATGGAGAGCGGGGGAAAGCAGTCTCTTCTTGCAAGGATAGAAAGGAACGACACAGAGAAGGGTATTTATTTGCGATGGATAGACCGACACGGATTTTACCGCTACTGGCTTTTCACGCAAGGCGATGAGAGCAGAGCGATAAGTAGCGAAACCAGCTTTATGCGCAACAACCTCAGAGGGTATGACGATACGATATTCGGCTTCCTTGGAGCGAACGGCAGAAGGCAGGGCTACAGCAGAGAGGATACCATACCGCTTTGCGCACCGCTGGTGGACAGCGAGACGTTCGATTTCCTGCAAGACCTAGCCAGCAGCCCGGTCGTGGATATGTACCTCGGGGGCAACAACTGGCAGAGCGTGACAATCAAGGCAGGAACCTACACCAAGACAACGGCAGAGTTGCAGGATTTCGTCTGCAACCTAGTTATTAACAATACACAGATTCAGCAGCTATGACAGACCAGCAACTTTACATCGATGGCATCTTGATGGATATGAGCGAGGAAACAGCAATCACGCTCGACATTAAGAGCAACCTTTTCCGTGACATCACGAAAATGACCGCCAACACGACATACACCATCAACCTGCCCAAGACAGCACATAATATGGCGGTGCTGGAGTTTGCAGGGAAACCGAGCACAAGCAGCAAATACCCCTATATTTTCCACACAGCACGTTTTTTTCGTAATGGACTGGAGATTATCCGCAATGGAAGGGCAAGCGTGCTGAGCGTAAAGGAAACCATCGAAATCTCGATTTATTGGGGATTATTCCAGGCACTGGCAATCCTGCAATCGTCTGACTTGAAGTTGAACGAGTTGAATTGCACGAAGTATCTGCGGTTCAACAGATCCAACAGCTACGACACCTACGAGAAGGCGATTTCCGAGGGAGTATTCTATGGAAGCTATGACGCTGCAGCGGTCAAGACATCAAGCGAGGAGTGGCAGGGCTATGACCGCAACGTTGGAGGAAACAGCAACACGACATATTCACTCGTTGACGGTAAGATAAGAACAGGAACAGAGGTCGGAATATATGTATCTGGAGAGGTATTGAACGATGAAACCTACCAGTGCGCCCTAATTCCCTTCACGGCTGGAATGAGAGCGACCATCAGCAGAGTTCTTGGAAAGGGGGACTGTCGAACCTGGGCAATACTCGACACCAACAAGAACATCGTGAGCCTTGCTGCGGAAGCAGGAACGACCGAGACGGAAACCAATCCGACCATAGCCGCACCCGACCCGATTTTATCAGCACCCATCGGTGCAGGTACCCTTTGCGCCAGTGGAGACACGAAAACGGCTATGACGACTATCAGCATCCGATTTGCACTGAAGGACGGAGCACCAGCAGGGCAGGTGGAATACGGAAGCTATGACCCTGCCACTGGATTTACGGAAGCCTGGGGAGTGGAAGACGTACCAGCAGACAAGGCAGGTACAGAAATCACGGTTAACGTAACCAGGTATAAGCAGGCAGGTAGGCTCATCTACGTGAAGCCATCAAAGGACGGAATGCTCTACTGGATAGAAGGTAGTACGGAGAGCAACTACTACGTATCGGGCGGCACGCAGTATAAGACATCGAACTTCGCACCATTCAGCGTGAAGTACACCAGCGACAGTGAGCCTATCGATGTAGCCCTTCAAGCACCAGCCACGGCAGCGTGGCTTATAATCAACGCAATCAGGGACTACAGCACTGGTACGACCATTCAAGTTAAGAGTGAGACGGAGAACCGGGCAAGAGCAAGAAGCAGGGAAGTACAGACTTCTTCGAGCGGTGGCACGTTTGACGGAGGTGGCTCATTCGGTGGAGGTGGTTCATTCGGTTATGCGAACAAGGGAGCAATCCAGCCAAGCGTCACGGTGCAATATATCCTAGACCTCATCACGGCACAGACCGGGGTTGCATTCGGATGGAGCAGCCAGGCGAAGGAAACCATCAAGGGGCTTGCCGTCCCATTGATTACAAGGAAGGCAGATGCACAGACGGTCGTAGGCAGCTTTGAGGGTACTTTCTTCGCAACAGCGAACCTCGGCATTCTCGAGTTCCAGCCAACGAGCCTATCGGAGGTTTTCGATGGACTGGAACTTGCACAAAGATATAGCCAGCTGAATGTAAAGATTGCCTGCACGATGATTTTTGACGTTCAGATGAACTGGTCGTGGGATGCATCGAATGCACGCCCGAATGGGTATGTCGGAAGTTCTTATGAAGGCTCCACCGAACATAACGGAGTATATCAGTACGAGCCTTGCTACGTTGAAATCAAAGTCGTATCAAAGCATACGAGCGACCAGGAAGAAAGCGAGTACACCAAGACATACATCGCAGGCAAGGAGATAGACGAAGATGATTCTTCTTCTAGAAGGTATATTACAGACTACGACTCGGACAAGGTAAACGGACGGTTCATACACCTTGCAGCAGGACGAGGGGAGATAGAACTTGAAGAGGGTGACATCGTGACTTTCGAGTTCAAACACTACGGAAAGGGAGTATTGAGAGATTTGCGTGGGTACAACGGACGCATTTCAGCAAGCATCAGTCAGAGCGATGAAGTACCCTACGGAGGAAATTTCCCTATCGGCAAGAACCTGCCCGACATCAAGGTAACGGACTTCTTGAAGTGTATCTGCATTCTGACATCAACGTTCCCAAGTCAGCGGTTTACCGGGGGAACGCTTGCGCTTACGGACATCGTGAGCCTATGGGAAACCAAGGCGCAAGCGGTGGACTGGACGAAGAAGCTCATCCCAAGCGAAGCCTGCAACCATCCAAGGCAGACCGATTTCAGCGTAGAGGACTATTGCCAGCATAATATCTACAAGTGGAAGGAAGACGATACCGTCTATCGAAAGCACGATGCGGATATGGAGATAGATAACAAGACGCTGGAATATAAGCAAGACGTTTGTACGCTGCCATTCGCAGCCACGGACGGAAACCGCATACCGATATACGAGTGGGAGAGTACGCAGCACACCTTTGGCAGAACCGCCAAGATAACGGTACAGACAGCCACCAAGTACAAGGCGTGCAAAGACCGAATCGTGAACCTTACAAAGGACGATACCGGCTATGCGGTATTGGCTTTCAACATCGACCTTCAAGGTATCTTCGACAGCAAGCTGGAGAAGTTGAGAAAGACGGTTGCGAACCCTCACCAGATAACGGAGCGTTTCAACCTTTCCGATTTGGAGATACTGAACTTTGACGAGACGAAGCCAGTGTACCTTGCCCAGTATGGAGCGTATTTTGCTGTGCTGGAGATAAAGACAAACAGCAGCGGATACAGCGAGGTTACAATGATAGAGTTGAACAATTAAAACACGAGAAACTATGGTAAGTGAAGACAAACAGCAGATACTTGACATCAAGGTCAAGTACGAGGATGCAATCTACGGCATCATCAGATACAAGGAGAAGATAGACCAGCTAAAGCAATCCATCAAGGACTTGCAGCAGCAGGAAAAAGACAAGACCATCACGACCAACGAGATGAAGGTGCAGACGGAAGCCATCAACGCAACCATCAAGGAGTACCAGTACAACGTGCGAGCCTTGCAGAAGGAGATACAAAACAATGTGCGCACAGAGAACGAGCAGGAGGGCAGCTTGAAGCAGTTGCGTGCCCAGCTATCCAACGCCACCAAAAAGTACGATGAGATGGCGAAAGCAGAACGTGAGGGAGCGAAGGGGCAGGCACTAGCCAAGCACATCAACGAGATAACGGAAAAACTGAAACTGGCAGAGGAACAGACACAGCGGTACTACCGGAATGTAGGTAATTACTACAACTCAATGCTCGACCTTGCAGCAGACCTTCAGCACGTAGTACCGATGGGTGGCGGTGGAGGTGTTGGCGAAGGCATCAACAGCTTTTCAAACACCGTAGTGAACCTCGGAAAGAACGTGAAGGACATCATCCCGAACGTCAAGGCTTTTGGCTCAACCCTTCTGGGACTGGCAACGAACCCAGTATTCCTGGGGTTGGCAGGAGTAGCAGGCGCAGGAATGGCATTCAAGTGGTGGTTTGACTACAACAAGGGATTGATGGAAGCCACACGACTGACAAGGGAGTTCACTGGCTACACTGGCAAAGCATTGGAGACGATGAGGAACAGCATCGCAGCCACAGCGGACACGATGGGAAAGGATTTCAATGACGTGCTAGCCACAGCTGACAACCTTATGGCTAACTACCACCTATCGGGAGAGGAAGCGATGAAGGTTATCAACGATGGCTTTGCGAGCGGTGCAGACCTATCGGGCGATATGCTCAACAAGATACAGCAATATGCGCCTACCTTCCACGATGCAGGTATTGGAGCAGACCAGCTTGTGGCGATATTGCAGCAGACCCGAAGCGGCATTTTCAGCGACAAGGGTCTCGACATTATCACGATGGCGAGCAAGAAGATACGAGAAATGAGCACAGCGACATCCGCAAGCCTTGACGCTATCGGCATTTCCAGCAAGCAGGTGCAGCAGGAACTTTCCAACGGAACAAAGAACACCTTCGACATCATCCAGCAGGTAGCATCGAAGATGAAGGACTTTGGAGCAGACAGCCAGCAGGTGGGCGATGTGCTGAAGAACGTCTTCGGAAAGCAGGGAGCGGCAGCAGGCATCCAGCTCATCGAACAGCTCGACACGATGACAACCGACATCGAAGAGGTGAAGAAGCAGACTGGAGAGTGGGGAGAAACACAGCTGGAGAACATCAAGCTACACAAGGAACTCAACACCTACCTTTCATCGATGTTCGATATGAGCCAGCACGGATTCGAGGAGATGATCGAGAAGGGCAAGATGTTCGGCACGAAGGTTCTCGTTCAGATAATGAAGGGGTTATTCAACACCATCAACTACTTCATCGACTGGTACAATGAGAGCCTTCTTTTGCGTGGAGTTATTCAGACATTGGGGGCGGCTTTCCGTGGCGTTTGGTCGGCAGTCAAGGGCGTTGCAAACCTTATCATCGATGCAATGAAACAAGTCGGCAGAAGCCTAAAGGGTGCGCTCGATATATTGGAGGGTATCGTAACGTTCGACCTTTCCAAGGCACAGCAGGGATTCAAGGAGATATTTGACCTTTCCAAGTTCATCAAGGAAGGATGGAAGGATATAAAGCAGACTGGTGCAGACTTCGGAAACGCATTCGCTGACGGATACGAGAACGCAGTGAACGGAAGATTGCAGCACCTAAAGCTAGCAAATGTGGACGGTGGAGCGACCAGCAGCGAGCCAGTGAACGGAAACAAGGGAACGACACCAGCCAAGGGCAGCACCACCAAGACCAAGGCACAGAGAGCCAAGGAGGAAGCGGAAGCCAAGGCAGAAGCAGAGCGCAGGAAGAAGCAGGAAAAGGAATTGCAGGCACAGATTGCTCTTATCCAGTTCCGGTACAACGAGAAGGTAATGGACGCTAAGAAGCGATACCTCGCAGGTATGTACGACAACGACCGAGACTACAGCAACGACCTCGAACAGCTGGAGAAGGATATGGTGGCACGAAGCATTGACGCATACGTGGCGGCAGGTGAGATTGGAGCGGAAAAGGCGCAGGAAATGCAGGCAAAGCTGCTCGACATTATGATTAAGGCAAAGGCAGACATCAAGAACCAAGCAAAGGAGATTGTGGACGAAATCAACAAGGAGTTCGAGGAAGCAGAGAAGAAGCGCAGGGATGCGGACATTATGAACGGTGGCACTGGTGAGGAAGACGATGCTGCCAAGCTGGAGAGATACAAGGCTTTCCTCGACAGCAAGATTCAAGCCTACAAGGACTATGCAGCCGTGCAGGAGCAGCTGCAGAAGGATTTGAGCGATGCAGAAGTCAAGGAGCAGGAGGAAGCCAACAAGAAGAAGGCAGCTTTGCAGGAAGAGCAACTGAAAATAATGAGCGATATGATACAGACGATGGGTGACGGTCTGTCCGAGTTCTTCGAGAGCGAGGATAAATCGCTACACTCATTCCTTAAATCGATGCTGACATCAATTCTGGACGCAATCGAAATCGCAGTTAACGCTTACTTTGCACAGATCCTCGCCAAGGAGATAGCAAGCAAGTCGTGGGGAGGTGTTGCGAGTGCAGCAGCATTGATGGCACTTGTCAAGGCAGCGTTCGCAGGAGCTAAAGCACTCGTCAAGGGTTTCTCCACTGGTGGCTACGTGCAGGGTGCAGGCACTGGAACGAGCGACAGCATCCCAGCGAGACTTTCCAATGGCGAGAGCGTAATGACAGCCAAGGCGACATCGATGTTCAGCCCGATATTGTCCGCATTCAACCAGCTGGGAGGTGGTGTGCCTATCGTAGTAAACAACGGAGGCAGCAACATCGGAATGGATATGCTGGCGGCAGCGGTCGCTAGAGGGTATCAGATGGCTCCACAGCCAGTAGTGAGTGTGGAAGAGATAAACCGAACCCAGCGGAGAGTGCAGACGATAGAGAATATCGGCAGGCTCTAAATGTTGCAGTTATTTCATCAAGATTTGCGTTCTGAGCGGTTTTTGGTCGAAGGTGGTAAAGTTATACGCCCAAGGCAATAAAAGCCGCTTAGAGCGCAAATTTTCGGCTTGTTTAGGAAAATTAACTGTTTAGGAGATAAACATATTGAAAATTATCGTATCTTTGCAGCGTTTTAAAACTTAAAAATCACGATTCAATGGCAAAACTCAGAATATACAACGACATAGACAGCCAGGACAACAAGTTCTGGTATCAATGGTGGGGTGGTGACTGCGTATGTTTTCAAGATATAGATGTTTTTGCAGCAAGCATCCCGAAAGACGATGATACCATCGATATGCGTATCTTCTGCAATGGCGGCTCTGTGGTTGAAGGCTGGGCAATTTACGACCGACTGCGGCAGAGCGGAAAGAAAATCACCTGCACCGTTGAGGGCAAGGCAGCTAGTATGGCAACAATCATTATGCTGGCAGCACCAAAGGAGAGCCGCAAGGCATACGAGAACGCTGCATTTCTCCTGCACAATCCGTGGGTTCCAGGCTGGTGTCTGGGCGACCAGCTGAATGCAAAGGACTTAAAGAACCAGAGCGAAGAAATGCAGATGTGGCAGGACAAGATGGTGGACGCATACGTAGAGCGGTGCGAGTGCGACCGGGAAGAGATACAAGCCTTGATGGATAAGGACATCTTCATCAGCACCAGCGAGGCTTTGCGCCTAGGTCTTATCAGCAGCACCGTTGCACCAATCAGCGCAAGCGCATCTAAGCGCAACATAGAAAATTTTATCAATTCAAAACAACAAAATCCAAAAGCAATGGAGAAGAAAACAGAAGTAAAGGCTTCTCTCCTCGACAAGATTCTCGCCAAGCTGGGCGTGAAGACACTGGAGGAAGCAGAGCAGGCGGTGGCAGAGCCACAAGCCAAGGTAGAGCCAAAGGCAATGGAACTCAACACAGCGGACGGACAGACACTGACCGTGGAGCGTGAGGAGGGAGACCCGCAGGTTGGAGACAAGGCAAGTCCTGACGGTACGTTTGAAATGCCGGACGGCAAGACAATCGTTGTCGAGGATGGTGTAATCACCGACATTCAGACCGCAGACGATAAGGAGCCGGACAATGAAGGCGGTGAAGGTGGTGATGGCGGCAGCGCATCAAGCACCGACAACGACACCGTAGCCAAGTTGAAGCAGCAGGTTGCAGCACTCAAGCAGCAGTTGAACGACACCAAGGCACAGCTGGCAGGCGCACAGAAACTTGCGAAGAGCAAGGAGGATATGCGCATCTTGAATGCCGTGAAGATGGCAGGCGGTGCGGAGAAGGTGTTGGCAGGCTTCAGCAGCCACTACCAGCCAGCACAGCGACAGCCAAGCGGCAAGGGCGCAGGCGACAACGTGAACCCAGTCGAGGAAGGCAAGAACGCCATCAAGGAGAGACTTGCCAAGCTCCACAAAAAGGGCAAGAAGTAACCAAGTATTAACCCATTAAATCAGAAGAAAATAATGGCAGGATTTACACAGAAGCAGATGGAGAACTTGACTCTCCAGCCAGAAAACCTCGATAGCATCAAGGATGCCATTCAGGAGACCTTCTTCAAGGATGAGGATTTCTCTTCATTCGTCAACATTATGAAGGTCAAGAACGATGACCCTATTGCACTTATCGGTGAGATGGAAATGGTCGGTAAGAAGGGTGGTGGTTGCGACCCTACCTACGATGAGAAGGGCATCGCCAACAGTATGAAGCGTTGGGAACTCGGACAGTGGGAAATCCCTATCAAGATTTGCTACGAAGCATTGAAGGGTTCAATCGCAGAGTACAGCCTTAAGACTGGTACAGAGATTGGCGACCTTACCAGCACCGACTTTATGACAATCTACACCGATGCACTCCAGCGAGCCATGCAGCAGATGATCTGGCGATTCGGCTGGTTTGGCGACAAGGTGGCAGCACTCGCAGGTTCGGGTGGCGGCAAGCTGACAGCAGGCTCGAACGTTGATATGTTCAACGTCTGCGATGGTCTGTTCAAGCGAATCTTCACAGCCACAGCGGCAAAGAACCATACCACCATCGCAGCCAACAGCGAGACCACGGCAGCAGCGCAGGTTTCAGCATTGCGTAAGAAGGGTGCAGCTACAGCTCTCGTTGACACCATCTTGATGGACGTTGACACACGTATCATTGACGACAGCGATGCAGTGCTGCTTATGACACGCTCGCTTGCTGACGCATTGACCTACGACATCAAGCAGACCTACAACCTCATCATGCCGTGGGATAAGGTTTTCGATGGCTTCGATGTAGCGACCTACAACGGAGTGAAGATTGCACGTGTCGGTATTTGGGACAGAATGATTAACGCATACGAGAAGGGCGAGACAACAGTCAACCTTCCACACCGTGCGGTATTCTGCAACCCTAAGCACCTTATGGTGGGTACTGATGCAGATGCACTCATTAGTACCCTCGACATCTTCTTCGACCAGAAGGATCGAAGAAACTACATCTACGCAACTGGTAAGATTGGCACGGCTCTCCTCGAAGAGAATATGATCCACGCAGCTTACTAATCGCTCCAAATCTTCATAAAGTATCAAGTTTACAAATCCTCAACACCCACAAAAACGGTGTTGGGGATATAACAATTAAAAACGAATCAATATGGCAACAACTTGCGAGAGCCTTATCGCCCAGGACATCATCATCCCTTGCGAAGACCAGGTAACAAAGGGATTGGAGGGCGATGGACTTATCATCAACCGAGACGACATAGACTTTACCAAGTCCGTTGTCGTGGGTAATACAATCAACACATTGGTGCTGAAGACTGGCAAGAAGGCATACGCTATCCGGCAGGAGGGCAGCAAGCCATTCACTGGAACCAAGACCGAGCTTACCGTTGGCACGTACCGAAACAGCTGGAAGAACACCGTAGCAGTCGTTGTATTGGCAAACACACCCGATGTTTGCGCCAATATCATTGACGGCTTGGCGAACGGAAAGTTTGTCATCATCCTGCGCAACCTTTCAAAGGGAGCGGACGGGAAGGCAGAGTACCAGGTATTCGGGTATGCGCAGGCACTGAAGGCAAGCGCAGGCGAGAACGACAAGTACTCGGACGACACCGAGGGCGGCTGGCTTATCACGCTGGAAGAGGAGAGCGTACCGAAGGCAGCTTACTTCTTCTTCGATACCGACAGCGAGACCACAGCAGCCAAGTACGCCAGTCTGAAAACAGCCGTAGGAGGTTAAGCTATGACCTACGAGGAAGCGACAGCCAAGGTCGGGGAGTTGAAGGCACGTTTTGACAGTCCCTTTGATGCAACCGACAAGGCAGTTATAGAAACTCTATATTTCGAGGTAACACGGAAGCGGTTTGTTCCGACAACCTGCCAGCAGTGTTACCACGATGCTTTAATCGAAATTTATTTAAAACTCAAAAAAGAAAAGGCTATGCCAAAGCAATGTAATTACGCAATGAAGGCAGGCTTCATCATTTCCTGCCCCGATTTCTACCACGGTAAGATTTTCACGAATGAGAACCTGACCGACAAGGTAGCTCACGAATATCTTACGAAGTACCCACAGATGGAGAAATACTTCCAGAAGATACCCAGCGAGGAACTCATCGAGAATAAGGAACTGCCAGCAGACAGCGACAAGAAGAAAGACCTCGACCAAGCCGAAAAAGCAGGCAAGGAAGAATAACAAAACAACAAGTAAAACGACACAAGCAAGATGAACGTAAAGACAGTTAAGAAGCCGAAACGAAGGGTTGATATTGGATACGTCAGCCGATTCAAGATGCAGGCATACGGATATGATAATCTATATCCGCAGAACCTCGCACGCATCACGGAAGCAAGCGGAACGGCAATGCTCTGCCTTAACCGTTATGCCCGATTCATTGAGGGCTATGGCTTCGATAGCGATATTATCGCAGCGTTAGCGATGAACCAGCAAGGGGACACGGCAGACGATTTACTGCGTAACGTATCGAGCGACCTTGCGAGATTCGGAGGTTTTGCCATTCACGTTAACTACAACGTTCTAGGGCAGGTGTCGAGCGTGACCCACGTACCCTTTGAGAATTGCCGATTGGAAGAGACGGACGACAAGGGGAACGTGGCGCACGTCTTGTTGCATCCCGACTGGGAACAGAAGAAAACGAGGAACGGAAAGAGGTTGATGGTGAACGAGAAGACCGTGGAGCGCATCAACGTCTTCAACCCCGACCCCGACATCGTGACGCAACAGATTGAGAACGCTGGCGGCATCGACAGCTACAAGGGACAGATTCTGTGGCAGAGCCTTGACGGTAAGTTTACCTATCCTACAGCCAGCTACGATTCTGCCATCACTGAGATTTCGACCGATGAGGGACTTGGAAACGTGAAGATGAGAAACGTGAGAAACAACTTCCTCGTATCGTGTATGCTCGTAACCAAGAAGGGCGTGCCTAAGTTCGATGAGAAAGGCGAAGAGGTGGAGAGCGGACAGATGATTTCCGATGAAGACCTTCTGCAGTTCCAGGGGGACGAGAACACAGCGAAGATACTTGCTGTAGAGGTTGAGAACGAGGAGGACGAACCGAAGGTTGTGTCTTTCCCTACGAAGAACTTCGACAAGGAGTTCTCCGTGACCGACAGCAGCGTTATCGAACGCATCTACGCCCAGTTCCATCAGGAACTCTTCTACTCCATCCGTATTGGCAAGCTGGGATTCAGCGGACAAGTGATGCAGGATGCCTATGAGTACTATGCTGGAGAGGTGACGACAGAGCAGCGATTCATTGAGCGAGCCTTCAAGAAGATTTTCGAGAACTGGCACGACCCAGGCATTCAGAACATAGACCCCAAACTACAGCCGTTGAAGTATATCAGCAGCGAGGCGGGAAACAACACCATCAAAAACGAATGACCATGCCAAAGATTGAACGTAAACCATTATTGACGGTCGAGCAGTTCAAGCAACTTGCAAGACCGACCAGCGCACACCTTGATGAGGATGAGGTGGAGAAGCTTATCCGAGAATGCGAGGATGCCTTTATCTTGCCAGCCATCGGCTGGGCGAACTTCAAGGCATCAATCGGACTTTGCCCATGGGACAACACCTTCGACGATTCTTTTATTCCCGATTTATTCTTGGACGGAGGCGAGTGGGACACCAAGGAGAGAGACGAGGACGGAAACGAATTCAAGAAGCTAAGGTATTGTAACGGTGTACGCAAGGCGGTCGCTTATTTCACGTATGCGAAGTTATTGCGAGCCGATGGAACAATTATAAGCCGTGCTGGCGGTATGCGTCACAGAGACGAATATTCCGACCATGTGCAGGACATAACCAACAACAAGCAATACAACGACATTATGGGATTGGCAGAAGGGTATTTATCCGACTGTCTATATTATCTTAAGTATCACGCAAAGAGCAAGCAGATAAGCCCGGTTAGAGGTAGTCGGGCGCATGTGCATGCGATAGGAGACTAGAGCGTATGGCAGACACAGTAATCAAGACAATTTCCCAAATGCGGGAGGTGGCTCAAAAGGTCAAGAATGAGACGGAGGTCGGTTGCAATACCGCAGACCGTGTAGGAGGGCTTTTCGAGGACATCGTAAACCATATCGGGCATCACGAAGACAGCCTTTTAGTCCTTGGGGAAAGCGAGTATAATTCCATCAAAAAGGACGAAAGCAAGATTTATTTTGTTTACGAGGAGGAATAGGTATGATTCGGGCATTTGGACACGACATAGCGATAATACAAGCCAAGGGCAAGGTTATCGCGGCGGTCTATCGAGGAGCGAGGCTTGTTTGGCAAGCGGTCCGTTCTTGCTTCGGGAGCGGGCACTGGATAGACTCTAAACCATGGATTGATAGCGAAGCATGGAAAAATAATTAAAAGTAATAACAATGGCAAAAGTTTATGATAAACCGATAAACCTTTCCACCAACTGGGGAGGGGATTCCAGCACTGGAAACTTGCCGGTGTCGGGACGGCGAGTACAAGAACTCATCAAGAACACATTCGCTAAGAAGGGCGGCTTCTTCCAAGTTAAGGATAGCAAGTTTTTGCAGGTTTTTGCCAGCGAGGAAGACGCTAAGAACTACAACAAAGACAGCGAGAAATACGCCGACTTGGTCCTCTCGCAGATTCAACTTCCGAACACTGGAGCAACGCAAGCGACAATGAAAAATACGATTCTCGCCACGCCTAGCGAATATACGACCCCTGGGAGTGCCGAGATTTTCAAGTTTAGGTACTTATCCTATTACGACAACGAGCAAGACCTTTCTCAGATGAGCGGTTCTTGTACGGTTTACGTTGCGGGTTTGCAGCGTGAGCGCATTTCCCTGCGTTCGGGCAGCACCTATACGATTGATGTAACGAAGTACATAGGCGATGATGTTACGGAAATCAGATTCACTATCGACAACGGGGAGGGAAGCAGCAGAAGCTACGTTTATGAAGTCACAACCGTAAACCTTTTTGTTTCTTCAAGCTTCGATAGCGTGACCGCATACGAGGGTGCAATCCCATTTGTGTACACACCAATCGGCAATATCAAGAAGGTCGTCCATATTCTCTTGGACGGCGAGGAGATACACACAGAGGAGACGGAAGTCAACAACCGCCAGCAGTCCTTTGAGATTCCAGCGCAAGCGCACGGAGCGCATAGCCTGGAAGTTTATCTGTCCGCATCCGTGCAGGGGTCGGAACTGGAGAGTAACCACCTTAACTTTTCGCTCGTCTGTATCGAGCGAGGAAACGAAACCCCAATCATCGCTAGCACCATGGAACATATCTATATGAAGCAGTACGAGACGGTTTCCATTCCTTTTGTGGTTTATGATCCATTGAACAACCCAGCAGACATTACCTTGAAGATTAACGGCTCAACCGTGGCAACCCGAAAGGTTGACCGCACCCAGCAATCGTGGGTATACAAGTCGATGAGCCAAGGCGGTGCCGCTATGACGATAACTTGCAGAAGCGTAAGCAAGACTTTCCCATTGACTGTTGACAAGTCTTCCATTACATCAGAGGCAGAAACCCGAAACCTCGAGTTGTTCCTAACCTCGCAGGGCAGGAGCAACCAAGACACCAACAAGGAGATATGGAAGTACAATGACATCGAAGTTTCTTTCAATGGTATGAACTATCAGACCAACGGCTGGGTCGAGGACTCGGACGGCAACATTGCAATGCGCTTAAGCGGCGGTGCAACAATGAGCATACCTTTGCATTTGTTCGCCAAGGACATCAGACAGACTGGAAAAACAATCGAGATTGAGTTTGCCGTAAGACAGATAACCGACTTTACAAGCGTAATCCTATCATGCATGCAGGGCGGCATCGGCTTGCAACTGACCCCTAACACGATTTCCATTACATCGGAGCAATCAGCACTGGAGACCAAGTACAAGGAAGATGAGCGTGTCCGCATCTCTTTCGTTATCGAGAAGCGAGCCAATAACCGATTGATGCAGATTTACATCAACGGCATCAAGTCCCAGTCCTTGCAGTACCCGAACAACGATGGATTCACGCAGTCGGCACCTGTAGGAATAACCGTTGATTCTTCGACAGCCACGATCGACATCTACAATATCAGAAGCTATTCCAACAACCTCAATGCCCAGCAGCTTCTGGACAACTACATTGCGGATATGGACGACATAGAGAAGAAACAGACTATCTTCAACCGCAACCAAGTTTATGATACATACGGCAATTTGAGCTATTCCAAGTTGCTGGAGCAGATTCCGTGTCTCATTATCACTGGTGAGCTTTCCCAGTACAAGGGCGACAAGAAGACCGTAGCTATCGAGTATGTGGACAAGAACAATCCAGCGAATAGTTTCACCGCAGACGGCGTGGAGCTGAACGTGCAGGGTACTTCTTCCCAGTACTACCCACGCAAGAACTACAAGGGCAAGTTCAAAAACGGCTTCAATATGACCGCCAGCGGCAAGCACGAGGATAACTTTGCGCTTGATAAAGATGCAGTTTTGCCAGCGAACGCCTTCTGCTGGAAAGCGGACTTCGCAGAAAGCAGCGGCACACACAACACTGGACTTGCTAATTATATCGGCTGGATGCTCAAAGAGGCGGGCATACAGACAGAGCCACAGAAAAAGAACTCGCTCATCCGTACGACCGTATATGGAGAGCCATGTTTGATTTTCCACAGAAGTAAGGCAGGGGAGACACCTCTGTTCATCGGCAAGTACAACTTCAACACCGACAAGAGCGCAGAGAACACATTCGGCTTTGCGGAGGGGGACGAATCGTGGGAGTTTCTGAACAACACCAGCGACCGCTCGAACTTCCTTTCAGCCGATTTCAGCGGTGACGGATGGAAGAACGATTTCGAAGGTCGTTATCCTGACGGCAACGAAGACATCTCAAAGATGAAGGAAGTGTTTGCATGGGTAGTTTCTTGCAAGGGTAACGTTGACAAGTTCAAAACAGAACTGGAACAATATTTCGACAAGAAGACAATTCTCTTCTATGACCTCATTACATTGGTTTTCGGAATGGTTGACCAGCGAGCGAAGAACCAGTTCTTGACATATTACACTGGCGGCAAGTGGCTTTTCATTTTCTATGATAACGATACCGTCTTCGGCATCAACAACGAGGGTGCAATCGGATTCAGCTACAACATCGAGATACACGATGTTATCGGCAACTTGAACGCTTACAATGGAGCGAACTCCTTGCTTTGGGAGCTCGTTGAAAGCGCATTCGCAGATGACATCAAGAGCCTTTATCAGACCTTGCGACAGAAGAACATTCTGACCTATGACAAGGTTATCGAGTATTGCAACACAAGACAGAGCGACAAGTGGTGCGAGGCGGTTTACAACGAAGACGGCTATTTCAAGTACGAGTCTCCTTTGATTGACGGATATACGGATTATTCCAGCGGTACGGCTCAGACCGTGAAGACTGGAGCGTTCTTGTATGCCCTTCAAGGTAGCCGTGACGCTCATCGCCGCTGGTGGCTTTACAACCGATTCAAGTATATGGATTCCAAGTTCCAAGCGGGTTCTTCTTTATCCGACTACATCACGTTCCGAACATACACACCTAGCGTTTGGGCTGGTGTCGAGCCAAAGGCGGACATCACCATCGGAGCGTTCTCTGCAATGTACGGAACAATCCGCTGGGGTAGCGTGACCAAGAGCGAGAGAATGAACGAGGGAGAGGTTAAGACCATAACTGCACCTGTCGGCACGAAGTTTAATGACACGGAGACCATCATTTACAATGCTTCTATGATAAAGAGCATTGGCGACTTGTCGGCTCTATACATTGGCACGGTTGATGTATCGAAGGCAACCAATATAACAGAACTTATTATCGGCTCATCGGTGAGCGGCTACCAAAACAAGAACTTCAACGTTTTGTCCCTGGGTAACAACTCGAAGCTGAGAAAGCTGGATATTCAGAACTGCCCGAACTACACCACAAGCATTGACGTGAGCGGCTGCGAGAACGTCGAGGAGATTTATGCGAGAGGCACTGGCGCAACAGCCGTGAACCTTGCTGAGGGCGGCGTTCTCAGAGTTTTGCAGCTTCCAGCTACCATTACCAACTTGACGTTAAAGAACCAGCAGAAGCTGGGGCTCGGTTTAACCATGGAGTCGTGGGCGAACCTTTCAACACTAGTTGTCGAAAACTGTCCAAATGTTGACTTCTTAAGTATCGCAGACAGCGTTCTTTCCTCAACGAACTCATTAAAGTACGCTAGATGCACCAATATTGATGCAACCAAGGCAGATTTCAATATCTTAAATAAACTTTCAAGAATCAAAGGAATTGGCGATAACGGCGAATATACGGAAACCGCATATTTGAGCGGAAAATATGTTGTGCTTAAAGCTATCGAGGAAGACATCGAGAGAATGAAGAGTCTTTATCCTTATTTGTCAATTTCAGCAAGAACAACGCTGAGAACCATATTTGTTACATTCGAAGTGACAAGTCAATATGGAGCAATAAAAGGAGCGACCGTTGAAATCAATAGCTTGATATACGACCTTTCCTCGGGAACGGCAAAAGTGCCATTAGCCAAAGGAGAACGCTACGATTACGTTATCCGATATAGTGGCGGAGAAGATACTGGAGTCATCACACCTTCTTCAGATACGACCATATCAAAGTCGTACGAAATCGAATTCGACATAATGACGATGAAGCCAGAGTCTAACGGAAAGATGCAATTATTGATAAAAGGCACGGCTATTCATATAACTCTTTATTCGGGAAGTGGCATAATCACGGACTGGGGAGATGGAACAGCGAATTCCGAACTTTCGCATACATATACAGATGGCAATTCTATGCACAACATCTCTATTGATTCTGTAGACGATGGCATAAGTTCGATATATTTTGGCAGTGACACCGTTTTGGCTTTTTGGGGCATAGGAAGCTCAAAGGCTAGAATTTCACGCTTTGAATGGCAAGGAAAATTGGAATACGTCACCGATGATTTATTCTACAATGGCTATGATAGTATTAGTAGGTTTTTCAGACAATGCTATAAACTTAAAGAGATACCAGCCAAATTGTTTGAACAGATACCAGAATTGACTGGTATTTATGATTATTATAATGATTGTATGTTTTGGAATTGTATTTCCTTAAAGGAAATTCCAGCAGGGCTTTTCGACCCGCTAGTCAATTTGACAGAAGCTGGAAGCTTATTTTATGGCTGCTCTTCATTAAAGGAAATTCCAGCAGGGCTTTTTGATAAGCTTGTAAAAGTAGAGTTCAAATATAATAGTGCAAGATATGGACTTTTCGAGAACTGTAGTAAGCTAGAGGAATTCCCGTATAATTTGTTCGATAAGAACGTGAAAACTAGTACGTTTTATTACGTATTCAAAAGCACAGCCTTGAAGGTCGGTTTTCTGCCACTCTGCAAAGAGTCCAATGCTAGTTATGTAGCCATCTACGAAAATTGTAGTAATATGCAGAAGCTCATTGCCCGAACTGCCACACCTTGTACTATAAACGCTTACACAATTCCGAGCGCAAGTCAGTTAAAAATTTACGTTCCTGATTCGGCGATAGAGACATATAAGGCGGCAACGAACTGGAGTGCCTACAAAGATAAGATTGTCGGTTGGAGCGAGTTGACGGAAGAAGAGAGACAGAAATATGGTTTAACCTCATAAAGTGTAATAAGGTATGAATATAGACAAGAACAATAGCAAGCACATCATCGCTGATGATGGCAAGACGTTCGAGCGCATCGCAGATGGCACGAACTATGGCAAGGAGATTTATCTAGGGTATTCGTATTTCATTGGTGGGGAGAAGTTGGACGTTCCCCACCTTGACACGCCCGAGGACTTCCGAGAGGTTGACGAGCCAAAGGAAGATGAACAAAAAGAGAACAGAGATGAATGACAAGGAGAAAGAACTATGGCGAGTTATAGACAACGTAATCAAGTGTTGCGCTATTGAACTTCAGAACGGAGAGCTGAGCATTACGAGAGAAGACGTTCTCGGCAAGTCGAGAGCCGAAAATCTCGTGATGACACGATGTATGGTCGTTGAGCAGATGATACACGCAGGATTCAGCATAACGACCATTGCGACCGTATTAAACCGCACCGTTCCAGCAGTGAGACATCTGTGCAAGATGGCTTACACCTATATCAGCACGTCTCGAGTTTATCGACTTGCCACGGCACAAGCGACCCTTCTAAACAAGGACGTTGAGCCGATTTGCATTTAGAAACAAAAAGAAAATAACCAAAAGCGTTCTTTGAAAATAATTCGATAAATACCCCTGCACTAACTTTTTGGAGCGAGCCAAAAATCAGAGTATCTTTGCAGCGGATTCAAATATTTTGTTTCCGTAACGTAATTAACTCAAAATTTTATGGCAGACACAATCGAGAAAGTTTATTGCACTGGGGACGGTGGCAATGACAACCTGGCGGCAGCGTTGCTCGCTAGAGGTAGAGACAATGATCCAGCGACTATGCTGGCAGCAATGAACGGTGGTATGGGCAACTGGATGAATAACCCGTTTGCCTATATGATGATGATGGCTTGGATGCGAGACTGGAATAACCGTGGCGGCAATTTGCAGGACACGGAATTGCAGAATCAGATTGCGAGCCTTCGCACACAGATGCAGGACGGCAATAATACGGCTCTCCTGATGGACGCAGTGAAGGGCAACAATGTTGCTCTTGGTCAGCTGGCGCAGAATCTTAACTGCGATATGAACCAGCTGCAGAATGCAGTCTGTGGCGTGCAGGCAGCAATCCAAGATGTAGGCGGCAAGGTTGGTTTCAGCGCAGAGCGAGTAATTAACGCAGCGAACCTCGGAAACCTCAACATCATCCAGCAGTTGAAGGACTGTTGCTGCACCACCCAGCAGAACATCAACCGCATGGGCTACGAGAACCAGCTGGGGCAGAAGGACATCATCAACGCAATGCAGCAGGGGTTCTGCTACACCAATACTGGGCTGGAGCGAGGCTTCAGTAACCTCGGCAACCTCATCCAGACGGTCGTTTGCGACTTGAAGACCTCGGGCAAAGAGAATACTCAGCGCATCGTTGATGTTCTGAACAACCACTGGGAGCAAGACCTTCGCATCCAGCTAGAGGACAGCAAGCGCAGAGAACAGACTGGTTTCATTATCCAGCAGCTGAAGACCACCACGACCACCACTGGAGCGTAGGAGGTCTTAACAAAATCTATCAAGGGGCAACTCGCTGTTCTATCAGTGAGACCCCTTTTTGTCTATTTATCGAATTATCTAAAAAGAGCGCATTATGGAATTTAAGAATATACAAAGAAATCACCCGGTCTATCTGCTAGACAAGCAGACGGTGGAAGTTAAGGAAGGCAAGGTCGTAGACAACCAGCCGCACATCAACACTGGCATCGCAACCATTTCCAGCAGCGGACAGCCAATGCGAGACGTAACAATCGAGGTGGAGGGAAAGCAGACCATCTATACCATCCCCGAACACCTCGGAGTTACCTTTGCAGGCGAAACCGTACTGACAACCGACAAGGCAGACCTTTTGCCCGAAGTTGGGAAATTGGTAAATGAAGCCGATGAGATAATCAAGGCATACGAGCCAAGCAAGGAGCGGAAAGCCAAGGGCGAAGAATTGCTTGCAGCTTTGAACCCGGCAATCAAGGAAAAGCAGGAAACCGAAAAGCGTTTCAAGGCACTTGAGGGCGATATAAGCGGCATTCGTGGTATGGTCAAGCAATTACTCGACAAACTAGGATAGGAGGGCGCACAATGAAGAAAATCATCGTTTTGCGCCATTCTTGCGATAGCGAGGAAGAGCGACACCAGCACCAAGAGAGCGGCATCATCCACAGCTTGCCATACGAGAAGGCTGCAAAGGCACTGATGGGAGCAAGCGGATATGCGGCATACGTTGCCAAGCACGGCTACCACTTCACGAAGCAGCTAGCCATCAAGGCGAGCGAGCAGATGAAGAACGTGGACGGAACGAGCCACCGATGGACGGTTGACGAAATCCGCCTGGCAACAAACAACGAGATAATCTCCAAGGGCACGACCATCGGGGATATTCTCTATTTGGCTAATATGGCTTATGCGGACTTCTATCCTAAGGTAATCAAGACCGAGAGCGACTGCGTACAGTATGCTATTGCCGTAGCCAGCGATCCAGACGGATACGAGGGTATGGCATTCTGCAGGTGGACGGCAGACATCATCGGGAAGGGTGTAACCATTGACTGGGAAAAATTGGAATAAACCAAAAACAAATATTGATATGAACGAAGTATTTCACGATTTCCAGGTGCATCATCTATATCTGTGCGCCCTAGTAATTTTTATCTGTTTCGCTACCATTCTGATAGCGATGACAATTGACTTGATAGCAGGCATTCAGAAGGCGAAGGAACTTCATATTGCAAGAACGTCAACCGGCTTGAAGAAGACGTGCGACAAGGCGAAGAAGTATTTTCCGACATTCGGTATTGCTTCGCTTATGGACGTAGCTACGTGTGTCATCTCTCCATTCCCTATATTCTCCATCGCATGGACGGTGTATCTGCTTTCGTGCGAGTTTAAAAGCATTCGGGAGAAGGCATACGAGAAGGCAGAGATACGCAAGCAAGACCGAACGATGCAGGTAATACTCGAGAACAAGGATGAAATTGCGAAGGCGGTTGTCGAGATAATGAGAGAAGAGCGAAAGAAAGGAGGAGATAATGAGGATAACTAGAGCACAACTTTTAAAGGTAATGCCGAATGCAGGCAGCAAGGCAGACACCTACCTCCCAATCATCAACGGATGGGCGGAGCATTTCCGCATCAATACTCCTTTGCGAATGGCGCACTACCTCGCACAGATTGCCCACGAAAGCGGAGAGTTGAGATACACCAAGGAACTGGCAAGCGGAAAGGCATACGAGGGTAGGAAAGACCTCGGCAACACCCAGCCGGGGGATGGCGTGAAATATAAGGGCAGGGGCTTGATTCAGATAACTGGCAGGGCGAACTATCAGAAGTATGCCAATTATTGCAAGTTCGATGTAGTCTCCAGTCCCGAGCTTTTGGAACGACCGCTGGGAGCAGTCAAATCCTCGATGTGGTACTGGAACCTTCACGGACTGAACCGACTGGCAGACCAAGACAACCTAAAAGCCATTACTAAGGCTATCAACGGTGGGTACCACGGACTGGCAGAGCGTGAGAAATACCTGGAGCGAGCTAAGCAAGCCCTAGAAATCAAGGTGTTTATATAATAAACATATCAATCTAACGTTTTAAAGTATGGAAAATTCAAGAAAAGGGCGAAATTTGCGTTCTTTGGCGTTATTTTTCGCTGTGCTTATAATTACCCCACTTTTGATTTTGGGGTGTTCCTGCGCAAAAACAGCCGCAAATAACTCGGTTTATCGCGATAGCGCACACACCAGTGTAAGACGTGACAGCGTGAACCATCGGCAGAGCCACTGGCAGAACACTCAGCAGCACGACAGCGTATTCAAGCAGGACAGCGTGCTGGTGTACATCAAGGGCGACACAGTAATCAAGGAGCGGTGGCACAACCTTACGACCACCAGGTGGAAGACAACGACCAAGACGGACACCATCGTGGGGGACACCTACGTTTTCGTGACCGACACCGTGAAAGTCAAGCATTACGTGAACCGATACAAGACCCTGGAGATTGAGAAGCCAGCGAGCACTTGGCACAAGGTAAGGCTATTCATTGGCGATTGCGTGATTCTGTTTCTGTTCCTTCTTGCGGTAAACTGGATAAAGGAGCGCATCAAGAAGAGAGTTCAATAGGTTCAATCATAATATCATTTGTTAGAAAGGGCAGGGACGCAAGAAAAGCGTTTTCCTGCCCATTTTTGTGCGAAGAACACTTTTCATTGAGAGAAAAGGGGTAGGGGATATGAGAGTTAGATTATATATTCATTCAAACTAAGGCGTGCGGGTTATTATTATATAGAGTGTGGAAAACTAAGGCAACCGATTGGTAGTCATTGATATACTTACAAGTGAAAGCGTACCGAAAACGACCGAAAGCGTACCGAAAACGACCGAAAATAGCCGTGTTTACGACATAAATAGCAAATAAAAGTTAAAATATTAATATCTTTCGGGGAAAGTTTTGGTGGAACGGAAAAATATTAATATCTTTGCAGTGTGTTTAGGAGATAAACACATTAAACATTCAGTAACTTTAAGCCCTAGGCAACACGGTTAAGCCAAGAAAAATGAAAAAGTCAAATTCAAACGTTTTGGAGTTCACAACAAAGTTTATCAACGCAAACTTCCGCATCAAGGTCTTCGGACGCACAGAGGATGGTAAGAAGATAAACACCCTCGTAGGAGTAAGCGGTATCTTGAAGCTCATCGGAGCGGAACTTTTCAACAAGTTCATCAAGCGAGCATTGAAGGCAGGTCTGGACGCTTGCCGCTGCGCACTCAGAAGAGGATTGGTTGTAACATTGTACGCTAAGTAATCAAGGGAGGGAGAAGCTATGAAGAAGTATTTTGTAAACGGAAAACAGATATCCGAGACAGAAGCAATCTTGATTGATATGGAGAATAAGAGATTGCAGCAGAGCAACAACATTGCAGACTGGGCAGGTATTCAATTTATAATTCAAAGATAGGAGACAAGACAATGGCAAGAGCAAAATATTACATCAAGGAACAGACAACTTGGAGAGACACCGAGAAAGAAGACGTTAGAGAAGTTTTCAACTCTACAAGAAAAGCTGATACAGAGCGATTCTTCAACAGACTCGAAAAGGGAAACGAGAACATCACAGACAGAAGAATGGGATACTTCAAGACTGAGGAGTTTACCATGGCTGGCAAGATGACAACAGAGTATTGGATTGAGAAATATTAATAACCAGCAGGGCGCAAGCCCTGCACAAACAAGTAGAAACAATGGAGAAAATGAAATATTCCGTAATGAAGAAAGACGATGAGGGTGTTGTAACTGAGCACTGGAGATACAAGACCAAACGAGCTGCAAAGGCTTGCTTGAACAGAATGATGAAGCGTATTCTCGCTAGCGAGTACGTAACAGTCGGGGAAGCAGGTATTAATTACTTCAAGGTCGTAGGCTCAACGTTCGCACACAACGAGTTTATCGCTAAGTACTATATTAAACAGAATTATTAACCAGCAGGGCGCAAGCCCTGCACAATATATAAAGTTATGAAACAATACATTTTGAACGGCAAAAATAGCCTTGGGCAAGTTGATAGTCACATCGAAGACTACAGAACCAAGGAGATAATGGAGGAAGAGTTTTCTCGAATTAAGGAAACCTTCAGGAACAACCCACATGCAGAAATGATGGAAGAAGGAGACCGACACTTCAAGGTTAAAATGGGTGGAGTGACATTCAAGTATTACATCACGGAAAGAGAAATTTAAATTTGGTAAGATATGAAGGAATACGACAAGATACCAGCACAAGCAGTGGTCGAGGTAACGACCAGCTGGGGAAGAACCTGCTTAGGAGAGATTGGGCGAGACCTTAAAGAGGGTACGGTGCTCAATGGTTATTATTATCCGGTAAGCAAGGCTTTCGACTTCGAATGGAAGGGAGAGGGCGCAATGCTTTGGATTGGGGACAACGGAAGACTTGTCAGCCTTGGGGAAGGGCAGAAGCACAAGTATATGATGCTTGGTCGTATGCTATCCGATTGCGAGTACTTCCTTCGAAACCCATACGAGCGACACCTCTATTTTCCGAGCATTGCCCGACATTGCAAGGAAATGCGCCAGTACTGGCAGGAGTTGAACATCAAGCCCGACTGGTTAAGCTACAAGCAGATTGGCAAGCTGGAGCACAAGATGAACCGAATGAAAACGAAGCTGGATAGACAATTTAAAAAAGACGGATATGGACGAAAGTAGAAAAAACATCAAGAGAACGAAGAAGGGCACTGGCGCAACGGTCAAGCTAGTTGGCATACAGATAGACAACGACCTTCTGCCGTACCTCAACGCACTGCCCAACAAGTCACGATTCATCAATGATTTGTTGAGAAAGAAATTTTTCGGAAAATAATTTGGTGGTTTCAAAGGAAAATCGTACCTTTGCAGCACTGAATGTTTAAAGTGGTTCCCACTTATTACCCCAGCGGCTCGACTTTTTCACCGCTGGGGTATTTTTGTGCTCTTTTTCCGATTTGCCCCGAAATTTGCGTTCTGTGACGTTTACGTGATAAACACGTAAAACTATCCCCGAAAACGTTTTGAGTCGTTTCTGCGCCAAATTCGAAAGAAATAAGGCTATTTCTTGTTGTTTAGCACGTAATCAATAACCCTGCGGTTAGCATCGTCAACACGAGACAAGTCCGCATTGATGTAGGTATCCGTTACACGGACACCGAACGAGTGACCCAGCGCAAGCGATATTACGTCCTTTGGTATTCCAAGGTTGAAGGCGATTGAAGCCCACGTATGGCGAGCGTAGTACGTAGTAAGCCCAGGGCGAACCTTTCCCAGTTTCTTATTAATCATTACCGTTGCAGAATCAACATTCTTGAAATGCTCCGAGAACCGAAGCAGCTTCTTTTCCCCTTTGTATTTCTCGATGATGCGGAGAGCTTCTGGATGAAGAAGGACGGAGTAATGCCTGCCAGTCTTCGCCCGGTCGTATTCCAGCCTGCCACGGATGATATTATCCTTTTCCAAGGCGAACAAGTCACGCACGTTGATGCCAATCAGCAGGAACATCAGCAGAAACATATCGACCATTTCGTTCCCACCAGCTTCGAAGATAGAGCGGATTTCCTCAACAGACAAGTCTCTCTTTTTCGTTGTCTCAATCCGAAGGCTATACCTGCGGAAAGGGTAGTTCTTCGTCTGCTCATTATCTATCGCAAGATTAAAGACAGCAGCGACACAGAGCATCCTGCTTGTTCTGGTATTCCTCGACAAGCCCTCCTTTGCCATAAAAGCATCGAAGGCTTCAAGCCAAGAGCGGTTAATCTCATCGTAGGTAAGACAAGCCGCTTTTTCTTCTCCAAGGAAAGCTTCAATCTTTGCCCAAGTGTACTTGTATCTGTTTATCGTGTTCTTTTGGAGATTTCTCCCCTCGTAGGCGATGAAGCCATCACGGAGCAGGGCAACCTTTTCCCTTGCAGGCTCAGCTTCAAGGATGATTAAGTCACGAAGCTCCCTAGCCGTAATGTCGCCACGGTATGTTTCCCGGCATTGCGCCTTCATCATCATTCGGTTATAGAAATTCAGACGGTCAAGAAGGAAGTCGTTGATAGCATCACGATCGGGACGCTTTCGCACCTTACAAGCCCTTTTATCCCATTCGTCTTTCTTGCAGTATTGATTGAGGGATATGAAGGCGGTTCCACCGTGATGGTTAACGGCAAGACGGATAGAGAACATACCGTCCTGCCTTTTTACCCTTGTATCTAAATATAGTCTAAGTGTTGCCATATTTCCGTGCAGTATTTATTCAGTTTATTTATAGCGAGAAAAGCCGCAATGGTGCATAGTGGTGCAGGATTGCAGCGTTTTCGAGTTATCCGAGCGTCAAAGAACCCCTTTAAACACTGGGAAAAGCAGTCAAGTTGTACTTAAAATCATAATCTTTTCCTTTCTTTTTGTGTTATTATCAATGTTATTTATAGCTTAGACGATAAAAGATTGCAAAAGGTTGCAGAAAATCCAAAAATATTTGTTACTTTTGCATCGAAAGTTTAATATTTATAGGTTATATGAACAAGAGATTGATGTTTTCGGCAGCACTCGTGATGGTGCTGCTTTCGGCAAACGCTCAGAAAAGGGCGTTTACCATCGAGGATTTGTACAAGGTGAAGGGCGTATATTCTGTGAGCCTTTCGCCAGATGGTAAGACTGTCTGCTATACCTCCAGCTCTTCTGATCTGAAGAACCAGAAGGCTAGTTCCGACATCTACATCATGAATGCAGATGGCTCTCATGCCAAGGCTTTTACCGAGGATGGCAAAAGCAGTTCTGCCGTGTGGAGTAAGGATGGAAAGAGTATCTTCTTTACCAAATATGAGAAGGGGACGGCTCAGATCTATCGCATGAATCTGGCTACCTGCGAGGCTGAACAAGTAACTGATTATGAGTTGGGTATAGATAATCCGGTTATCTCTCCCGATGAGCGATACATCGCCTTTACAGCCGAGGTGTATCCCGACCTGGGGGCTGATGCAAAGGCCAACATTGCCCGGATGGAGAAGAAGGACAAGGGACCTGTGCAGGCGCATATTGCCGATAAGTTGCTCTATCGTCATTGGACGAGCTATAGTGATGGCAGATGCAGTCATCTCATCCTTTTCGATGCACAGACGAAGACTTATAGGGATCTGACTCCGGGCAATTATTCACTGATATTCATGGCCGGTGGCGGAATTGCCTATGATTTTTCTCCAGACAGTAAGGAAATCTGTTTCGTCTCCAACCACGATGAGCATCAGGAGGCTAGCACTAATGCCGACCTGTGGATGGTTTCTGTGAATGGGGGAGAGCCAGTCTGCATCACGAAGGAAAACAAGGCATGGGATGGTACTCCAACCTATTCGCCCGACGGCAAGTATATCGCTTACCGTTTGCAGCAAGTGCCTGGCTATGAGTCTGATCGCTTCCGTCTTGCCATCTACGACCGTGCTGCAAGAAAATCTACTATCCTGACAGAGAAGTTTGACAACTGGGTGGATGATTACAAATGGGCACCAGACAGCAAGAGCATTTTCTTCCTGGGTGAGGTGCAGGGTGCACAGCCTCTCTACAAGCTTGACATTGCCCGGAAGACCATCTCGCCAGTAGTGACAGGCAAGGCTATCTCTGAGTTTGATTTCGACAATAAGGGGATGGTATATTATACTTACAGTACGACAGGCAAGCCATCGGCTCTCTATCGTCAGCAGATGAAGAAGTGGAATGGAACTCCTGTGGCTCGCGGCAAGGAACAGCAGATAACCTTCCTCAACCAGAAGTTGGAGGATGAGGTGGATATCCGTCCTTCTGAGAGCATCTGGGTGGAGGGCGCTGGCGGCGACAAGGTTCAGGTATTCATCGTGAAGCCACACAACTTTGATGCCAGCAAGAAGTATCCGCTTATCATCAATGTGCATGGCGGTCCACAGATGCAGTGGATGAATTCCTTCCGTGGCGACTGGCAGGTTTATCCTGCTGCCGGTTATGTGGTGGCTTATCCTAATCCTCACGGTTCTACAGGATATGGCCAGGCCTTTACACGTGCCATTTCCGGTGACTGGGGCGGAAAGGTATTTGAGGATGTGATGAAGGTTACCGATAAGCTGGCAACCCTGGAATATGTTGACTCCACCAGGATGGGAGCGATGGGATGGTCGTATGGCGGCTACATGATGAACTGGCTGCAGGGCCATACCAAGCGATTCAAGTGTCTGGCTTCCATGATGGGCGTATATGACTTGCGCTCTATGTGGGGCAGTACCGAGGAGGTATGGTTCCCTAACTTTGAGCTGGAGGGACAGCCTTATAATTCCGATCTCTACGAGAAGTGGTCGCCATCCTCATACATCAAGAACTTCTCTACGCCAACCCTCGTGATGACGGGCGAGCTGGACTATCGTGTACCTTATACACAGAGCTTGCAGTATTTCACGGCATTGCAGACCCTGAACATTCCTTCTCGACTGATAGTCTTGAAGTATGATGGTCACTGGCCAAGCAACCTGAAGTCGATGCCGCTCTATTACAATGCGCACCTCGACTGGTTCCATCGTTATCTCGGCGGCGCCCCTGCACCTTGGGACACAGAGAAAATGGTGAATAATGAGGTAGAGTACTAAAATGCCTTATATATAATAAGGTGTAGAAAACCAAAATAAAAAAGCTCCATTCGCATCTGAAATGGCGAATGGAGCTTTTTTTCTGAGAATTAAAAACTTACTTTGTTTCCTGTTCTTCCTGCATATCCAGATACTGGTTGTCCTTGTCGTAGAATTCATACTGGAGGAACGCCAGTTTCTGGGATGGAATTACATTGAAGCCGAAACCATACTTAAACTGCCATTTGCGCTTCAGGGAGATGAAGCCCTTGTTGATGAAGGCAGCTACGTAAGGATTCACATACAAAGTGAATTTCTTGACGCCGATCTTGTTGACTAGGCGGTCGATTTTTCTTTCCAACTGGTCGGTGAAAAGGATGCTCGATTTGATCTTGCCCGAACCGAAGCAGGTAGGGCAGGTTTCCTCTACGTTTACGTCCATGGCTGGGCGTACACGCTGGCGGGTAATCTGCATCAGTCCGAACTTGCTCAGTGGCAGGATGTTGTGCTTGGCACGGTCCTTCTGCATGTTCTTGCACATGCGCTCATAGAGCAGCTGTCGGTCTTCGGCAAGATTCATGTCGATGAAGTCCACCACAATGATTCCTCCCATATCACGGAGTCGCAACTGTCTGGCCAATTCATCGGCAGCGCCGAGGTTTACATCGAGAGCATTCGCTTCCTGACCTTTCTCACGAGTACGGTTGCCGCTGTTTACATCTACCACATGCAGGGCTTCGGTATGCTCGATGATGAGATACGCACCATGCTTGTAGTTGACAACTCTTCCAAAACCAGCTTTGATCTGCTTGGTGATGCTGAAGTTGTCGAAGATAGGCACCTTACCGGTGTAGAGCTTGACTATGCCCGCCTTTTCAGGGGCTATTAGAGAAACATAGTCCTTCACCTCGTTCATCACACCTTCATCGTTGACGAAGATGTTCTCGTAAGATGGGTTAAACAAGTCACGCAGGAGAGCGACGGCTCTTCCGGTCTCCTCGAAAGCGAGTTGCGGGCGCTGCTGGGTCTTCTGCACCTTGGCGATAGCATCCTCCCATCGCTTCACCAGGACTTTCAGCTCAGCATCGAGCTCAGCGACTCTCTTTCCCTCAGCCACTGTGCGGACAATAACACCGCAATTCTTTGGCTTTACGCTGTGAATGAGTTGTTTGAGTCGGGAGCGTTCTTCACCGCTTTTGATTTTCGACGAGACAGAAACTTTATCACCGAATGGCATGAGTACCAGGTATCGTCCTGCGAATGAGATTTCGCCTGTAAGACGAGGACCCTTGGTAGAGATTGGTTCCTTTACGATTTGTACCAGCACTTCCTGTCCCACTTTCAGGACATTCTGGATGCTGCCGTCCTTTTCCAGTTCAGGCAGTTTGCTGGCTTTAGAGAATGGGAAAAGTTTCTTTCTGTCGCTCTGTACTTGTTTAAGGTACTTCTGGTAGGAATTAAAATGACTTCCCAGGTCAAGATAATGAAGAAAGGCGTCGCGTTCATAACCTACATCCACGAAGCATGCATTAAGTCCCGGCATGAGTTTCTTAACCTTTGCGATGTAGATGTTTCCCACAGAGAACGAAGCCTCACGAGGTTCATTCTGGTATTCCACCAGCTGCTTATCCTCCATGAGAGCGATAGAAATGTCCTTCTGCTGGACGTCAATTACAACTTCGCTTGTCATACTCTTCAATAATCTTTTTACTTAAAGTTACTAATAACACTTTACAAAAAGGGGCATGCCTATCCATGTTGATATGACACGCCCCCTCAGTCTGTGGAACCGACTGAGAGCAATTTCAGCTTCTAGAAAAGCTTACTTGCTCTTATGTCTGTTCTTACGTAATCTCTTTTTACGCTTGTGAGTAGCCATCTTGTGGCCCTTCTTTTTCTTTCCGTTTGGCATGATTTTAAAATTTTAAAATATTGTTATTATAAAAATGTTAATTCTCTTACTGAGCGTTCTGCATCTCCTCGATGAAGCTCTTAGATGGCTTGAAGCTTGGCAAGTCGTGAGCTGGGATGGTGAGTGTTGTGTTCTTAGAGATGTTGCGAGCGGTCTTAGCGGCACGGTGCTTGATGTTGAAGCTACCGAAGCCACGCAGGTAAACATTCTCCTTGTTCTGGATAAGGCTCTTCTTCACCTCCTCCATGAACGACTCTACTACTATGCTAACTTCCTTCTTAGCCATACCAGTAGCGATTGCTACTTCATTTATGATATCTGCTTTAGTCATTTCTCTTCTTTTATTTATTTTTATACTTAATAATCTCAAATCGGTGTGCAAAGATACAAGTTTTTTGTGATATAACAAAATAGTTAAGGCTTTTTTTGCAAAAAAAATGCTCTAAGTATTTGCATATTAGGTTTTTATTCTGTATTTTTGCACTAAAATTGAGAATTTATGGCTTTTAAGAGACATTTTTTAGTGATGATATGGATGGCTTTCAGCGTCTTATCGCTGTCTGCCAAAAAGGAGTGGAATGCGGATAATGTGCCGATTCCTTTCCTTCAAGACTCCACGCAGTATGTTTCCGATCCCGATGGTTATGTGGATAGGGCGCTCAAGGATTCGGCTAACTTCTACCTGCAGAAGCTGAAGCTGGAGTGTGGCGTGCAGAATGTGCTCATCATCGTGGGCAGGGTGGCTAACCAGGATGCTTTCCGAATGGCGCAGGATGTGGGCAACAAGTATGGAATCGGCTACAAGAAGAGCCGCAGGGGACTGGTTATCGTGATTGCCGTGGAAGACCACAAGTACTTCATCGCTCCCGGCAGCGGACTGGAGGGAGAGCTGACGGATGTGGACTGCGATGATATTGCCCGTGCCTGCATCGTGAAATACATGCGCGAGGATGCCCCAGGCGAGGCTGTTGCCTCTGTGAGCCGTGCTATATATAATAAGGTGAAATGCGGGCGCACCGGAATTGAGTCGGTAGATGAGGGGACGGTGAATGATGAAGAGGATTGGGCACTGGTCATTATCCTGTTCCTCCTCTTTTTCGGAATCCCGATCTATTACCTCGTCCGTTACATCCTGGAGCAGGTGGGCCTGGTAAAGCCAAGGCCGAAGGGCAAGGGTAGAAACCGGTCGCGAAGAAGGAATGATGATGACGACTGGTTGCCTCCGTTCTTCATGGGCGGCGGAGGCTTCTCCGGTGGTGGAGGAGGCGGCTTCTCGGGCGGCTCCTTTGGCGGCGGAACATTCTCTGGCGGCGGCTCCGGCGGAAGCTGGTAGTTGCTGATAGCTAATAGTTTATAATTGATAGCTAATAGTTTATAATTGGAAGATAATAATTAATCAATAATCATTAATCAATAATTGAAAAGTATGAAGAAAACAGGATGGATTATCTTAGGCGTCATCGTAGTGTTGGTGCTCTGGGTGTTCAGTGGTTATAATGGTATGGTAGGAGAGCAGGAGAAGGCTACTACCGAGTTGTCTAACATGCAGGCTCAGTATCAGCGTCGTGCCGATATGATGCCTCAGTTGGCTAAGATCGTAAAGGCTTATGCCAAGCACGAGAAGGAGACCTTTGAGGAGGTGACCAAGGCTCGTGCTTCTGTAGGCCAGGTGAAGCTGGATGTGAATAATCTCACGGAGGCTAGCATGAAGCAGTATGCAGCTGCTCAGGGTGAGTTGGCAAATGCCTTCTCCAAGCTGATGCTGGTAGCTGAAAAATATCCGGAGTTGAAGGCTAGCGAGAACTTCAAGGCTCTCCAGGTTCAGGAGGAAGGCACTGAGAATAGAATCAGCGAGGCTCGCCGTAAGTACAATGAGACTGTACAGTCTTATAACCAGACGGTTAGAAAGATGCCTAATGCCATTATCGCTGGTATTTTCAATTTCAATGTAATGCCTAAGTTTGAGGCAGCAGCTGGTGCCGAGAAGGCTCCAGACTTGGATATCTAGTAAAATATAATTCTGTCAAGAATGTCGCCCTGTAAGAGCAAAGGCATTGAATATGTGATGCTTTTGTCCTTTCAGGGCGACTTTGCTTTCCTTTCAATCTGTTACATTCGCCATATTTTATATATATTTTGTATTTCAGATGAATCGTATTTCAGATTTTCTTTGTATCTTTGCACAAAATTTGAGAAAAGTGGCAGAAATGTCACGATAACATTGAAATTTCTATAAGGTAATTACAAATATGAAACAAACAAAGATTGTTGCTTCCATCAGCGATCGCAGATGCGATCAAGATTTTATCCGAAAACTGTTTTTTGCGGGCATGAACGTGGTTCGTATGAACACCGCACATGCTACAGAAGATGGAATCCGTACCATTGTCAAGAACGTTAGAGCTGTGTCTCCACATATTGGTATCATGATTGATACCAAGGGTCCGGAGGTGCGCACTACCGACGTAAAGGAGCCTATACATTATAATATAGGTGACGTGGTGAAAATCTTCGGTCGTCCTGATGTAGATTCTTCTCATGATACCGTGAATTTGAGCTATCCTGATATTGCTGCCGATTTGAAGGTGGGCGACGACATCTTGTTTGATGATGGCGAACTCGACATGAAGGTAGTGGATATTCAGGGTCCTATGCTCGTGGCTGAGGTTCAGAACGAGGGAACACTGGGTGCTCACAAGAGCGTGAACGTGCCGGGCGAGCACATCGACCTGCCTGCGCTTACCGAGAAAGACCGCAGAAACATCGAGCTTGCCATCGAGCTGGATATTGATTTCATTGCTCACTCATTCGTGCGCAATGCAGCTGATGTAAAGGCTGTGCAGGATATTCTCGATGCTCATCACAGCGACATCAAGATTATCTCCAAGATCGAGAATCAGGAGGGTGTAGATAACATCGATGAGATCATCGAAGCCTGCTATGGTATCATGATTGCCCGTGGTGACTTGGGTATTGAGGTGCCTATCGAAAGAATCCCTGGTATCCAGCGCCGCATCATCGCCAAGTGCGTGAAGGCTCAGAAGCCGGTAATCGTAGCTACCCAGATGCTTCACACCATGATCAAGAATCCTCGTCCTACACGTGCCGAGGTAACAGATATTGCCAACGCTATCTTCTACCGTACGGATGCCCTGATGCTTTCTGGCGAAACTGCCAGCGGTAAGTATCCGGTAGAGGCTGTTCAGACCATGGCGCGCATTGCAGAGCAGGCTGAGAAGGATAAGTCGCCACTGAACGATATTGATCCAACAGAGGATGGCAAGATCGACCAGAAGCTCTTCCTGGCTCATGCTGCCATCGAGGCAACCAAGAAGTTGGGCGTTGCCGGCATCATTACCGATGGTGAAACGGGTCAGACAGCCCGTTGCCTGGCTTCGTTCCGTGGTCCTAACCCGGTGCTTGCCATCTGTTACAAGGAGAAGCTTCAGCGCTGGTTGAACCTGAGCTATGGTATTATTCCAATCCATCAGAAGGATCAGGTTTCTACCAAGTCGATGTTTACCGCAGCGGTACGTATGCTCCGCCAGAAGGGTTACCTGGGTGAGGAAGATAAGATTGCTTACCTGAGTGGTAGCTTCGGTGAGGGTGGAGGAACCACCTTCGTCGAAATCAACAAGGTGAAGAAGATCTTCGATAACAGCTATACCTTCAATTTGCCATCAAACGGCATTGAAGACTAGTAAAAAGGTCATTATTTTAAGAAAAATAATGTGATGGAGTAAATATTGGTGCAAAAATTTGCAGTATTCAAAAAAATGCTGTAATTTTGCACCAATATTTTATAACGAAATTTGTTGAGAATGAAAAAAATCATCTATTCAGCGCTTGTCGCTTTGACAATGGTCTTGATGCTCGGCAGTTGCGGAAGCACCAAGAATGTGGCTTATTTTCAAAATGCCGATTCTATCAGTTATGCAGCTTCTAAGATGCTTTACGAAGCAAAGATTATGCCTAAGGATGAGTTGACAATCACCGTAATAACTACTGATCCTAAAGCTGCAATTCCTTTTAACCTGGCTGTGTCTCAAACCATCGGTACGGGTGGACAGTTGAGCTCATCAGGTGGTTCCCTGCAGGGCTATCTTGTAGATAACAGCGGTAACATCGAGTTTCCGGTAGTAGGTACGCTGCATGTTGGCGGCTTGACCAAGAATCAGGCAGAAAACCTCATCAAGAGCAAGGTAAAGCCTTACTTGGCTGAGCAGGAGAATCCTATCGTTACTGTTCGAATGGGTAGCTATCACGTCTCTGTATTGGGTGAAGTGGAAAAGCCGGGAATTATCTATGCTCCTCAGGAAAAAATGAGTGTACTTGAGGCTTTGGCACAGTGTGGCGACCTTACCATCTATGGTAAGCGTGATAATGTGTTGCTTATCCGCCAGGATGCACAGGGAGAGAAGCATACCTATCGCTTGAACATGAATGATGCAAACATCATCAATTCTCCATATTATTATCTTCAGCAGAACGACATTATCTATGTAGAACCAAATAAGGTTAAGGCACAGAACTCTTCTATCGGTTCTTCTACGACTTTGTGGTTCTCTGCTGTAAGTATCTTGACATCCATCGCATCATTGGTTGTCAACATCTTGCGATAACAGTAAAGGATAAAAGGTCAGGAATAACAAACGGAAATACAACATAAATATATATAAGTATGTGTGGCATAGTAGGATATTTAGGTAAGGGAGACGCTTATCCAGCCCTCATCAAGGGCTTGAAGCGCCTGGAGTACCGCGGATATGATTCTGCGGGTGTTGCCCTTATTAGCAATGACGGCTCTTTGAATGTATATAAGGCAAAGGGCAAGGTGGCTGATTTGGAAGCGTTCTGCGCTGACAAGGATATTTCAGGACATGTAGGTATTGCCCATACACGTTGGGCTACCCATGGAGAGCCTTCGGCTGTGAATGCTCATCCTCATTATTCTTCAAGCAAGAACCTTGCCATGATTCATAATGGTATTATCGAGAACTATGCCGACATCAAGAAGAACCTGATGGCAAAGGGTGTGGAGTTCAAGAGTGAGACCGATACTGAGGTGCTCGTACAGCTCATTGAATACATCCAGGTGAAGAAGGATCTTGATTTGTTGACTGCCGTTCAGGTAGCGCTCCGTCAGGTGATTGGCGCTTATGCCATCGCTATTCTCGACAAGCGCCACCCTGACCAGATTATTGCTGCCCGCAAGCAGAGCCCGCTGGTAGTGGGTATTGGCGAGGACGGAGAGTTCTATCTCGGTTCGGATGCCAGCCCTATCATCGAATATACCGACAAGGTGGTTTACCTGGAGGATGGCAACATCGCAGTGATGCGCCTAGGACAGGAATTGCAGGTAGTGAATATCCAGAACGTAAAGCTCAACCCTGAGGTTCAGACCGTGGATATCGACCTCGGCCAGATTGAGAAGGGTGGTTTCCCTCACTTCATGCTGAAGGAAATCTTCGAGCAGCCTGAGTGCCTGCGCAACTGTATGCGTGGCCGTGTGGTGAGCCGCACCGTGGAAACCCGTGTGATGACCGACGGTGACGATACAACCTGCAAGACGGAGACAGAGATGGGCGTAGTGCTCAGCTCCATCACCGACCATCGCCAGCAGCTCCTCAATGCCAAGCGAATCATCATCGTGGCTTGTGGAACATCATGGCACGCCGGACTCATCGGCAAGCAGATGATTGAGAATTACTGTCGCATCCCAGTGGAAGTGGAATATGCATCAGAGTTCCGTTACCGCAACCCAGTGGTAACAAAGGATGATGTGGTCATCGCCATTTCCCAGAGTGGTGAAACCGCTGATACCCTGGCTGCCATCAAGCTTGCCAAGGAGAGTGGTGCGTTTATCTATGGTATCTGTAACTCCATCGGTTCTTCGATTGCACGAGAGACAGATACGGGTACCTATATTCACGTAGGTCCGGAGATCGGTGTTGCCTCTACCAAGGCGTTCACCGGTCAGGTTACCGTCCTTATCCTCCTGGCACTCGCCATCGGTAAGGAGAGGGGAACCATCAGCGAAAACGAATATCAGAAGATTACAGAACAGCTTTGGAACATTCCTTGCAAGATGAAGGAAGTGTTGAAGCTCAACAATAAGATAGCTGACTTGAGCCGTACCTTTACGTATGCGCGCAATTTCATCTATCTGGGTCGTGGATTCCAGTATCCAGTAGCCCTGGAGGGTGCATTGAAGTTGAAGGAGATTAGCTACATCCATGCTGAGGGCTATCCTGCAGCAGAGATGAAGCATGGACCTATCGCGTTGATTGACAGTGATATGCCTGTAGTAGTCATTGCCACCCATAACTTCATGTACGAGAAGGTCTTGTCTAATATCCAGGAGATCAAGGCCCGTCAGGGTCGTGTCATTGCCATTGTCAGCAAGGGCGATGAAACCATTTCCAAGATTGCCGACGAAGTGATTGAACTCCCTGAGACCCTGGAGTGTCTGGAGCCATTATTGGCTACTATTCCTTTGCAGCTGCTGGCTTACCATGTAGCTGTATGTAAGGGTAAGAATGTTGACCAACCAAGAAACTTGGCCAAGTCAGTTACTGTAGAATAAAAAATAAAGGGAATCGTCGTTTCTTGACGTTTCCCTTTTTTTGGAGGGGTGTCCCTCGGATAGGAATATTCAGATTTAACTAAATAAGATAAAGGATAATAAAGAGTATGGAACCATTGAAACATGAGTGTGGCGTGGCAATGATCAGATTGCTCAAGCCACTGGAGTATTACCAGCAGAAGTACGGTACTTGGATGTACGCACTCAACAAACTCTATCTGATGATGGAGAAGCAGCACAACCGTGGACAGGAGGGTGCTGGTATGGCTTGTGTCAAACTGGGCGGAAAGCCAGGACATGAGTATATGTTTCGTGAGCGTGCGGAGGGCAAGAACGCCGTGACCGAAATCTTCGGTAAGGCAAACGCCAACTTCAAGAACTTGACTCCCGAGCAGCTTGCTGATGCTAAGTTTGCCCAAGAGGAACTGCCTTTCGCAGGCGAACTCTACATGGGCCAC